>ERZ791624.1253-NODE-1253-length-12481-cov-2.972558_pt1 | contig 12481 bp, 16 predicted proteins | sample MGYA00510058_ERZ791624 | MGnify/ENA primary metagenome ERZ791624 (study PRJEB30046, sample SAMN00715158) | human gut metagenome | study: EMG produced TPA metagenomics assembly of the A metagenome-wide association study of gut microbiota in type 2... | reverse complement strand
GTTCTTCCGCTGATATGAAACTTGACAATATCCGTATCTATGACCGTGTGCTGGAGTCAAAAGAAGTACGCACAATTTATAATTTGGAAAGGATACAATGATTTCATATTATTCCACTTCATAAAAAAGAGAGAGGCTTATCACACCTCTCTCTAAATAAACATCTATAAGCAAAACTCCTTCTTCAATCTCTGTACAGTGCTGACGCTTACTCCTTCAAGTTTGGATACCATTTTTATAGGATAATTCTTGCTTAAAAGTTTGAGTACACCGGAATATTGCTTGCGCTTGTCTTCCTCCGGCTTTCTATATCCGATTTTTCTCCCGACTTTTCCACCTTTAGCTATATACTGTGCTTTTCCTGACTGTAAACGATAGCTGATATTCTCTCTTTCCATCGCAGCCACAGTACCAAGGATGGCGATGAAGATAGTAAGGAATGGATGCTCTTTGCCTGCGCAGTCGAATATGCTCAGGTTCTCTTTCTGGAAATAGACGTTAAGCCCCCTTTCCTTACACAGCATCACATTCTTAAGCACCTCATCAACATTTCTGCCCAGTCTGGAGAGTTCGCTGATAAGTAGTGTTCCTATATTCTCGGAGAAACAGTATTCAAGGCACTCTGTAAGAACCACCTTTCTGAGTTTTTCTTCGCACCTGAGATCTTCTCCTCGTAGATTTTCTCAATTCTCATATTTTTTGATTTTGCCAGCACCTCTAGGTCCAATACCTGACGCTCCGTGGATTGTCTGTCAGTGGTGGAACTTACTCTGGCGTATATTACTGCTCTATTATTATTTTCCATGTCAATTAATACTTTGAATTAAATGAATGACGGTTCATGGTGGGGTACGGTCATTTTTCCTTAGTTAAAAGAATTATTTGACCACCTTCCCAAAATGACCATAAAATAATGAACGGGAGACTCTTTTTGAAGCCTCCCGTTTCTGGAATTCTATATTTTCCACAGAATCCGTTTTCTCACATATCCCAATTTTTCAGAAATTCGCTGATACCTTATTATATAAGATATATCAAAACTCAACTTCTGCCATTTTGGGTTTTCTGGTATAGACGCGGTTCTCTCTTATTATCGGATTTACTGTAATGATTCTGTAGTACACGTTGCCATCCAGTTCTATCGTCCTGGGAGAGATCATAAAGGTAGCGGGCCCTTCCACTCCCGCACAATCCAGAATCTTTCTCCCCAACCACCGGCTGTTGAATTTCGCTCCATAGCACACCTCACCCTCACTTCTGGGCTTGTTGTTTCTTCTGGGTACCCTGTCTAACCTCACCGGAAAACCGTCAGCGGTCTTGCACAGATACCATTTCTTCGGATCGTCCTCATCATTGGCAAGGCTTACAGTATCCCCCTCCGTCAGCTGCATCTCATAAACCAGTGCTGTTGTGACCGACATATTACCAAGCCTGTCAATTCTTATACTCCTCTGTCCCTCCTTGGTAACACTTTTCAGGCTTTTCTCCCTGTTGTATATCATTATGTTCATAATAACCTCCGTCTTTTAATCATTCATAAATATAAAGCATGTCACAGCGGTATTTGAAGCCGCTGTTGGTGCGTATCGTTTCCATCATACTCTCCATTTTCTTCAGAAGAACGTTCATTGAAATACCCATACTCTCCGAAAGCTCTCTGAAGGAACATGGGGAACCATAATATCTCAGCATGAAAATCCTGTATTCCTGAGTTGAAAATTTATCCCTCAGATATCTTAATATATCCCTTACCAATCTGTCAAGACGGTCAAGCTCTTTAACAGACGGACTGAATTCATCATCACTGAACCTGAGGAAGAAATCATCCTCGGGGTGTGTATACCGACTTTCCTGCTTCATTGCAGTCATTTCCTTGTAACGGTAACATCTGAAAAAGTAGGCTTCAATATTCTCGATCCTCTCTTCGGAATACATAACCTTATTTCTCACAAAAAGATAAGTGTTATGAAAATTGTCCTCGTCTATAAAGTGACCGAATTTACCTTTCAGTTTCGTATATAAAGACGAAAACCATGTGTCGAATTCTGCAACAGCCTTCATATTCGCTTTAGGCTCTGCATCAGGTTGTTCATTGGTTTTGTTATTCTCTTTGGACTGTTCTGCAATATCTTTACCCGAACACTCCCTTGTAAATACTCTTATCATGTTTTTTAGGATTTTAAATTGTTGACACTAAATAAAAAAGGGAGAAAGACCATATTTATCCTTCTCCCTTGTGAGTTAATTTATTTTTCGGTCTAACTCAAAAACCATCCATAATTCTCAGTATCCTCACCCCTTAAAGCTTTTTGGATACCGACCGCAAAATCAGTACAATTCTGATTTCTCTCCAGAAACTTGTCTATGTAGGATTGCTTTGCGGCATCATTAAGAAGCTGCATCAGATCCCAACAAGTGATATTCTCTTTCCACGTAACCCGAAATTAGGGTTCTCTATGTAACCTTTCGTAGCTGCATTGACATTGGAGTCACCTAAGATAACCTTGGGCAATTCTTTAAGTTGTGAAGCGGGTAAAGCTTGATATAATCTGAGCCTACCAATTATCTGACAAAACTGTTCCTGTGAAATATTCGTCCTTCCCAGATTTTCAAGTAGCCTGAGATTCTGTTCGGGGTTAAAGTCTTGAAATAGTCTGAGTGCTGAACTGTATATATCTGCATCACTCATCACTTCCAGTCGTCCGGTCAGACCATCGTTCAGTAACATAAGGTTCGAGCAAACTTTCACTCTCCATCCGATAAAGATTTTAAATTTCTCCGGTGATTTTCGGGCGTATAGGTTTTCCTCGTTCAGACTTCTTACACCTCCGATACATAAATGTACTTCTTCTCCGTTCATCATTCTGCTCATAGACCTGATATGAAAACAGAAAGCCATACGTTGATAATAGATAGTCTCGTCCTCAGGTTTAAGTTCCTCTTTCTTTTTGGTTAATGCTCCCGGAACCCTGCCCAGGATTCTATGTGATACCCTGATTTCTGTGTTTCCAAAGCTTTCACCCGTAAAATAGCTCCTTGCAGCCTCCTCGATCCGGTGTATGAATGTCTGGTGGCTGATTGTAAGCTGATTGTCTCCAAAACTGGGTACAATGCAGTTTCTCTCAAGTTCTTCAAGTGTAATACCCGAAGTGTTACTTTCAATAAAATTGGGATGTTCTTCCTGCTCTTCTTCAGATACGATTACAGCATCTTCAATATTCTCGGTATTAATCACATCCATCATTCTTGTCATCATTCCGATTGTTCTTGGAATGACAGTAAGTTCATTAGTCATTGTTTCCATACTCTTTGTTATTTTTTAGTTGTTAATAAAATCCGATAAACGAAAAAAAGCCAAGAGGTTTATTTCTTTGCTTTTATAAATAAACTTCTTAGCTTCTTAATTCCCTTGAGTATTGATGTAGTAACTTCAAGGATTGTTATTATTACGTCCTGACCTTTATCATAATCCACTGTTCAAGACATTATGTTAGTTCTCAGTCACCGCCGCATCCACAGCTTCGACTTCACCCGTGGCGGATTTTTTCTTTCCCAATCTGCCACCATACTTTTCTGCAAGCTCGATCAATACGGAGCCTGCCACGATGATCTCCGCTACATTTGCGGCGATCTTCAATGCTTTTACCAAATTTCCCATTTCTCTAATTTTCAATTGTTTGTTATTACGTTTCTATTCTCTTATATATTCTTCTCACATATAAGGCTTTGAGGGGAAATTAAGAAAGGGGAAGAAAAAAAAGAAAAGCCGTCATCAAACCTCCTCGATTCAACTTGACTTTCCGATAGACTGCATACTTTGGGTAATCAAGACTAAAGCTGTGAAAACTACTCGTACCGTTGCTATCCCTCGAATTAAATCTCTAACCATTATCTGAAATTAGAATTAACCCGGAAAATTGTTTTTTATTGTAATGCTTGAAGCTGACGCACGCCTCATTTAAGTGCTCATTATGCTCCAAGCTTTTCATCATATATAAGAGTTTAAAGTGATCTTGGAAGGAGAAAAAAATACCCTGCTGCAAATTAAGCAACAGGGTAGAAGGTATTTTGCAGTATGATTAGGCAATAATTACACCTTTATATGATTTCATATTAAAAAGTGATTCAATCTGTCTTTTACTCATGGTCTTAGGTAGATAGTATTCCGTATTCAGACCTAGGGTTATCACATTGTCCTGAAAGAACTGTATCAGAAGTATGTCGTGTGCAGCTTTTCCAATTTCCCATATGATGGTACATATACCGCGTACTTTCTTTTTCAACTCCTTATTTCCTTTATATTTCTCTATATCTATCTCGCCGATCCGCTTGGTGTCTTTCAGAATGGCGATAGCTTCTTTCGTTGCAGGTAGTTCCAGAAAACCGGGATCCAAATCCTTATCCAAAACCTCATGTACCTTGGTCGCTTCATATTTTTGATTAATACCCAGCAGCAAATCACCGGCGAATACATAGTTAAACACATCAATCTCCTCTTCAGTAAACTCTGGCTTTTGGGAGTTGTTAGCGACAAACAGACTTCCTTTTGCTTTGTCCTTGATAGCTCCACTCAGTTTGCGCGCCTTGTCCTCGGAGGATTCATGCAGATATACCTCGTCTATCATTTTAGTATCCTCATGACCAGTTGCAAGTTTTACCGTTTCCTTATCAATACCCATCTTACACATCAACGTAATAAAAGTATGTCTGGCTATGTGCGTGTGAATCAACTCGTAAAATTCTTTGCTTATTGTTTTTTTCTTTTTACCACGTTGTTCCGTATAGGTGATTTTTTCATTAAATCCAGCATTCTTACATATAATTTTAATACGTCTGTTTATTTTGCCTGCGTAGCTGCGGTCTGCATTGTCTTTGTCATCACTACTGGTCATTATTTTTAGGTGTTTAAATCCTGTTTTTTTATATTTTTCCAAGATCGTTTTTGCTATTGGGAAAAGATAGATAACTGCCTTTTCCCCGGTTTTTTGAATGAGGATTTCTACAGTGTTTTCGTCTATAACCTTATAATTCCCAGAAAAAAGTTTTGGCATATCTGAGATTCTTTGGCCTAGTAGACACTGTACAACAAAAACATCTCGTACTTCTGTGTCTTTTTCTTTTAGTTTTAAATTATATAGAGCCTGTACTTGCTTTTCTGTTAATGGTATTTGTTTGGATTTTTTTTCTTCTCTTGTGCGAATATCTTTTATCTTATCAACCTTATCGCAACCAGAAGTATAAAAGTTGAAGTCTATCTCTTTGGCCTTGTCTGCTTTCTTGAGAATTATTTTAAGACATGATAGGCAATTATTAACCGATGTCACAGTTCGTGTTCCGGAATTTAGATAATTTTTATATTCTTCTAGGTTCTCACTCGTGATACTACTCCATGTATCAGGAATCTTTTTTTCAATTAAAAACTGTTTGAATAGATTGATATTTCCTTTGTATATATCTCTTGTACTATCCTTTTCCACTTCGGAAAGGAGCAATTGCATTTGTGTGGTAGCAGGTACGCTGCTTTCTATTTTTTTCCTTTTTGAAATCATATTAGGATTTATGTACTTTTTAATTATCTCATAGAAATCGGATAAAGATTCTATGTGTTCACAAAGATAGGCTTTACTTTGCTCAAATGAAAGTAATATTTGTTTTAATTTGTCATTGACTATTCCGTTATTGTAATTATCCAGTTTGCTTTGTCCGTTACTGATGGTTGCTATTTGTTTTTTAGGATTCCATTGGTTGGGGTATACTTTTACACCTGTACTAATTTTATATTGCTTTTTTCTGAAATATATTACGGCATAGATCAGTGTTGGTCTTAGTGCTTTCGGTTTATGTAGATTAAAGTTTAGTTTATATTCCAAAAATAGTTGTGTAGATTCTGCCATACTTCTAGTATTTATTCTTAAAATTAATGCTTAGATTTTATGGTTAAAATCTCACTTTTTATGTAAAATGCTGATTACTAGATGCCGTTATAAAACGCTTGAATGGGTTTTGCTTATTAGAATAAAAATGTTATTTTTGCAGCAATTTAATAAAATAGCGGTTATGGATACCATTCAAATCAAAGATAAACGTTTCACTCCTTTCATTCCTGAAGAACGGATCTTAAAAGAAGTGGCACGGGTAGCGAGTGAGATTAATCGGGATTTAGAAGGAACTAATCCCTTGTTTTTAAGTGTATTGAACGGCGCATTCATGTTTGCTGCCGACTTGATGCGTAACCTTACCATTCCCAGTGAAATTTCTTTCGTGAAACTGGCCTCTTATGCAGGAACTTCTTCTACAGGAAAGGTAAAAGAGTTGGTAGGTTTGAATGATGATATTGAGGGTCGTACAGTGGTGATTGTGGAAGATATTGTGGATACCGGGGTGACAATGAAGCACTTGTTGGAAACATTACAAGCTAGAAAACCGAAAGAGATCCGTATCGCTACCTTGCTGCTGAAACCTGATAAATTGAAGGTGGAATTGGATATACATTATGTGGCCATGCGTATTCCCAATGATTTTATTGTGGGGTATGGTCTGGATTATGATGGCTTGGGACGTAACTATCGGGATATTTACACCGTAATGGAATGAAATTTGTACAACTAAATATAAAAATAAAAGGTAAAACAAGATGTTGAACATTGTAATTTTTGGAGCTCCGGGTTCTGGTAAGGGTACTCAGAGTGAACGTATTGTAGAGAAATTCGGTATTAATCACATTTCAACAGGGGATGTGCTTCGTGCTGAGATTAAGAAGGGTACAGAATTGGGAAAGACAGCCAAAGGATATATCGATCAGGGCCAGTTGCTGCCTGATGAATTGATTATTGATATTCTGGCAAGCACGCTGGATAGCTTTAAGGAAAGCAAAGGGGTTATTTTTGATGGATTTCCCAGAACCATCGCCCAGGCAGAAGCGTTGAAGAAAATGCTGGCCGAACGTGGACAGGAAGTATCTGTTATGTTGGACTTGGATGTACCCGAAGAAGAATTGATGACTCGCCTGATTAAGCGTGGACAGGAATCGGGACGTGCGGATGATAACGAGGAAACAATAAAGAAACGTTTGGTTGTTTATCACTCGCAGACGGCTCCGCTGATTGACTGGTACAAGAACGAAGGTAAATATCAGCACATTCACGGTTTGGGTACGATGGATGCTATTTTTGCCGACATTGTTGCTGCTGTTGAAAAATTATAGTAATATGCTAATGTGCTGATGCAGCAGTCCGCCAATGTGTCAGTCTGCATAATGATACATGGAGTACAGTTTCGTTGGCACATTAGTAAATTGATAAATTAGTAAATTATTAATTATGGCTGAATCGAATTTTGTTGATTATGTGAAGATATATTGCCGCTCGGGTAAGGGCGGGCGAGGCTCTGCGCATATGCGTCGTGAGAAGTATGTACCCAATGGTGGCCCTGACGGTGGTGATGGCGGTAGAGGAGGTCATGTTATTTTGCGGGGAAACCGTAATTATTGGACATTGCTTCACCTGAAGTATGACCGCCACGTGTTTGCCACACACGGCGGCAATGGATCGAAGAACAAAAGCTTTGGTAAAGATGGTGAAGACAAAGTTATTGAAGTACCTTGTGGTACAGTGGTTTATAATGCTGAAACAGGTGAATATATCTGTGATATCACCGAACACGGACAAGAAATAATTCTGTTGAAAGGAGGACGTGGGGGATTGGGAAACTGGCACTTCCGTACAGCAACCCGTCAGGCGCCACGTTTTGCACAACCGGGAGAACCCATGCAGGAGCTGATGGTTATTTTGGAATTAAAACTGTTGGCTGATGTAGGTTTGGTAGGTTTTCCAAATGCAGGGAAATCCACTTTATTGTCTACCGTATCGGCGGCACGTCCTAAAATAGCCAATTATCCGTTTACTACGCTGGAGCCGAATTTGGGTATCGTGTCCTATCGCGAAGGAAAATCTTTTGTCATGGCGGATATTCCCGGAATTATTGAAGGGGCCAGTGAGGGAAAAGGACTGGGACTTCGTTTTCTGCGCCATATAGAACGCAACTCTTTGTTGCTCTTTATGGTACCGGGTGATACAGATGATATCCGTAAGGAATATGAAATCCTGCTGAATGAGTTGGCTACCTTCAACCCGGAAATGTTGGATAAACAACGTGTGCTTGCCATTACCAAAAGTGACATGTTGGATGAAGAACTGATTGCCATGTTGGAGCCGACATTGCCGGATAATGTTCCGCATATCTTTATCTCGTCGGTAACTGGCTTGGGGATACAGCAGCTGAAGGATATTTTATGGACAGAATTGAATAAGGACAGCAATAAGTTGGAAGGTGTCCGTACGGAAACAATTGTTCATCGCGCCAAAGATGTTGCCAAACTGCAGGAAGAGTTGAAAGACATGGGTGAGGATGAGGACTTTGAATATGAATATGAAGAAGATGCCGATGATGACTTCGATTATGAATATGAAGATGAGAATTGGGACGAAGAAGAGGAAAAGAAATGAAACGGCTGACATCAGATAATAAAATGTTGGGATATGAGCTGATGAAGGCATATCCCAACATTTCTTGTTTTTCTACCACCCGTCACGGAGGTTGTAGTAAGGGAAACTACGCTTCGTTCAATTGTAACGGATATTGCGGGGACGAGGCAGAAGATGTGAATCGCAACCGGGAATTGCTGCGTAGCTTGTTACCCGGGGAATCGGTAGAACTCGTAATTCCGCATCAGACCCATAGTGACCATGTGAAAGTTGTGGATACTATTCAGGTAAATACTGAATTGGAAGGAGTGGATGCATTGGTAACAGACATTCCCGGTTATTGCTTGTGTGTATCTACGGCCGATTGTGTTCCTGTTTTATTATATGATACCCGAAAAAAGGTAGTGGCTGCCATTCATGCCGGATGGCGTGGTACGGTGGCCCGGATTGTGGAGAAGACAGTTTCAGTCATGGATAACCAATACGGCTCGCAAGGGAAAGATCTCATTGCTTGCATCGGTCCCAGTATTTCATTGGAGGCTTTTGAAGTAGGGGATGAAGTTTATCAAGCTTTTTGTGAGGCGGGGTTTGATATGAATCAGATTGCCCGTAAAGAAGCAAAATGGCATATTGATTTGTGGGAAGCCAACCGTCAGCAATTGTTGGCATACGGTGTGAAGCCTGAACATATTGAGATATCCGGCATTTGTACGTATCATAATAACGATGATTTCTTTTCGGCCCGCCGGCAAGGAATCCGGTCGGGAAGGATATTATCGGGCATTCTTTTAGGTGTCTGAGGAATACGCTCGTTGGAATAACGCAGTATAAAAATAAATATGGAAATAAAAGTATCGGAAGAAATAAAGAAAGCCTGTCCGCAGTTTGCCGGTATAGCCATCCGTGCTACGGTAGAGAACACTGCTTATAGCGAATCTTTGTGGAAAAAGATAGACGAGTTCACTATACGCTATCGTGAAATGTACACTACGGATTCCATTAAGGATATGGTTACGATTCATGCCACTCGGGAGGCTTATAAGAAATGTGGGAAAGACCCTAGCCGTTATCGTCCTTCGGGGGAAGCGCTCTGCCGTAGAATCCTGCGTGGAATTTCCTTGTATCAGATAGATACTTTGGTAGATCTTATTAACTTGGTATCTATTCGTTACGGATATTCCATCGGTGGCTTTGATGCGGATAAAATACAAGGAGATACATTGGTGTTGGGTATCGGTAAATCCGGAGAGCCTTATGAAGGGATAGGACGTGGAGAGTTGAATATAGAAGGAATGCCTGTTTACAGAGATGCTATGGGCGGAATCGGTACGCCGACCAGTGATAACGAGCGTACTAAACTGGAGGCAGGAACTACGCATCTGCTGACTATTATTAATGGATATAGCGGCAAGGAAGGTTTGCAGGAAGCGGCAGATTATATGTTGGAGCTCTTGAAAGAGTTTGCAGCGTCCAAGGATGAAGAATTAATTTATTTTTAAAATGAGATAATGAAAAGCACACAATTACTATTTTTATTGTTCATAAGTGTGGCGGCATGGGCTGGGGGGCCGGCCAAGAGTAATTTTACCGCAATGGAAGTAAACCATATCAGAGTCAAGACTCCCGGGCTCTTTAACGGGCGCAAGAGTTTCTCCATTCATCTGGATAGTATAAAAGAGAATGAATATTGTTTTCCTCTTCCCGGTGGTAAAGTGATTTCTGCATACGGAGCCCGCCGGGGGCACAGTGGAACGGATATAAAGACTAAGGCCAATGATACTATCCGTTGTGCGTTTGATGGAATAGTACGTATGGCAAAAACATACGCTGCTTATGGAAATGTAGTTGTTGTGCGTCATGATAATGGATTGGAAAGTATTTATAGTCATAATTCCCGGAATTTGGTAAAATCCGGAGATATCGTGAAGGCCGGTGATGCAGTAGGATTGACAGGCAGAACCGGACGTGCCACTACTGAACACCTTCATCTGGAATTCCGGATAGATGGACAACATTTCAATCCGAATCTGATTTTTGATATGAAAGACCGTACTTTGCACAAAACGGAAATTGTTTGTACCAAAGCCGGCAATAGAGTGATAGTAAAACAGAATTTAACACCTAAAAAATAGACGATGGACATAGAAAAAGCAATCACCGAAGGAATTGTATTCAAAGGTGGTAAATCTCCTAGTGGTAAGCAAGAAGATAAAGTGAAGACCAAGGCTAAAAAGAAAAGCTATATAACAGGGTTGCATGGGTCGGGAGCTGCCAAGATGAAAGCTGAGTTTCGTAAAAAACGTGCTAACAGACATAAGAATAAATAGGAATGTAGATTGAATTTAATATTCAGTACTTTATTAATAATTAAACAATTATCCTCTCCTTTGTTTTGGAATTATTCGTTTTTATATAAAATATGTTGTAAAACATAGAATAAACTGTACCTTTGCAATGTAAAACACAAAGAAGGCAAACCTCTTCGGCGTGGATTAATAGGTAAAAAGTTTAATTTAAAAATGACAAAAGAGATGAAAAAGATTGTATTGTCTGTTATTGTAGCATTGATTGCTATTACTGCAAATGCGCAGGTGTATGTAGGTGGAACATTTGGAGTAGGTTCTGATAAAGTGGAAACAGAAGGAACAGAAGTTAAGAATACTACTTTCAAGATTCTGCCGGAGGTCGGTTATGAACTAAATGAAGATTGGTCTGTCGGTACAGTAGTCGGTTATGAATATAATAAAAGCGGTGATGTGAAAACTAATACTTTCACTATTGCTCCTTATGCACGTTATTTCTTTTTGAATAGTGATGTAGTCCGGTTATTTGCCGATGGCGGATTTGGCTTTTCTACTTCAAAAACGAAGGGGAATGACGCTTTGAATTCGTGGAATATTGGTATTAAACCGGGTATTGCCATCAAATTGTCTGATCATTTTTGTCTGGTTGCCAAGTATGGTTTTCTTGGATATTCCAAAAAAGAGAATCATGGATATGAGAGTGAAAATGTTGGTATAGATTTTGATACGGATGAGTTAAACTTTGGCTTTCATTATATATTCTAATCATATATAAATGTATCTGATAATCAGGAATCATATAACTGTATAATAGTTTGGTGAGCGGAATTTTTCATTTTATGAAAGATTCCTCTTATTTTCTTTACACATTAGGACTGGTTTCCAAAATAAAGCTTATATTTGTGAATGTAATGACGGTACAAAGGAATTGGGAACTGAAATTTATTATTAACTAAAAACAAACAGTCATGAAAAAACTAGCCTTTTTTATTTTATTGTCATTGGTTACACTAGGTGTTTCTGCACAATCAAATCTGAAATGGAATGTGAATGCGGGTATTGGTATGTCAAATTGGTATGGTGATGATACGGATGGTACAGATGCTAAATTTGCTTATAAGGTGGGTATAGGTTTGGAAGTACCTTTTGCTAATACTAATATATGGTCTTTCCAGACAGGTTTGAACTTTATTTCTAAAGGTGTGAAAGGTGATGGAGTAACTGACGCCTGGGACGTGGTTGATGTGACGATCAACCAGCTTTATCTGGAACTGCCTTTGATGGTTGGTGCTCGGATACATACGGCCAGCAATTTTGATCTTCTTTTCAAAGGTGGTCCGTATTTGGCTTATGGAGTTGGCGGAAAAACTAAAATAGATGGTGTATCCGAGAAGGCTGATACTTTCGGTGATGATGGTTTAAAAAGGTTTGATGCCGGTTTGGGGTTAGGAGTTGCTTTTGAATTTGGCAACATAGTTGTAGGTGTTGAAACTGGCACAAGTTTTACTAAAGTAGCTAGTGGTGTTAGTGCTCATAACCTTTCTGCATTGGCCACTATTGGTTATAAATTCTGACCACAGATATAATCTTACCTTTAAATATATAAAGAACGAAGGTGTGTCAAAATGCACACCTTCTGTTTTTTACGCACAAAGCCCCGACTTTCACAAGCTGGGGCTTTGTTATTACCTAAAG
>ERZ791624.1249-NODE-1249-length-12536-cov-1.835189_pt1 | contig 12536 bp, 11 predicted proteins | sample MGYA00510058_ERZ791624 | MGnify/ENA primary metagenome ERZ791624 (study PRJEB30046, sample SAMN00715158) | human gut metagenome | study: EMG produced TPA metagenomics assembly of the A metagenome-wide association study of gut microbiota in type 2... | reverse complement strand
TCTTCCGGTTGAGTTGGCAGCAAAGATTGCAGTACATACAGTAAGTAGGTTCTTGCAGAATAATCCGGATTGTTTTGATCTGGTGGAGTGGGTGCTATTTGATACTCATACTGAATCGGTGTATGAATCTGAGGTTGATAAGTTATAAAACAAATAAAATGACAAAAGGGAGTTTTATGTACGCTGAAAAAATAGAATATGATGATATTGAAATGTCGAGCAGGTTACGGAATATTCTCAGAAGAAATGGTTTTGAGTCATTGGAAGGATTGAGAGAATATCCAAAGGAACATTTTATAAAGTTTCGTAATATGGGGCAGGCGACACTACAGGAATTATATCAGATTTGTGAAGAGCAAGGCATAAAACTTCGTAGTGTAGAAGATTTGAATGATAGGGAACATGGAGTCAGATTTGATGACTTCCTATGCATGGATGCGTTTAGAATGGGAATAAAAAGCAAAGATGATTTGAGAAGATACAGTCTGGAGGAACTTGAAAAGATGTGCCCGAAGGACAAGAGACTTTTTGTTCGATTAAAAAAACTGAAGACTGTTTATGGATGAAATAGGACATTTCTTACTAAAACAGTATGTTTATGGTATACTAGCTAGTAGTAATGCAGTTTCAACCGATATTACATATTATTATAAACAACAGCGTTAGAGCATTTATGTGATTGAAACATAGATGCTCTTTTTTTGTGCCCGTTGGGCAATGGATATGAATGTAACTTTAGGACATTTTGTCCAGAAGTTCAGATAGAGGAAATCAAGGAGGAACACGAGATGTGCATTAAAATGTGTATCTTATGGGTGAGAGCACCCACAGACAGAAGCAGCAGGAAAATATATAACAGGAGGACAGAACAATGGTCGATGAATTGACGCAGGAGTCGTTCCAGACAGGAAAGGCGATTGTGACTGTCAGCGTAGATCTGATTACTGCCATTGCAGATGCGTGCAAGCGGTCTGAACAGCAGAATCCTGGTATGAGCGAGGAACAGAAGGAGACATTGCTCGGCAAGGTTGTCGATAAGGTAATGTCGAATTATAAGGAAACGCATGGCTCATTAAAGGGATTTAACCGATAGGGCAAGGAGGTTATGTCGGCTGACTTTGTAAATAATGGTGAGATAAATATGGACGATGTGGAAACACTGTCAAGATTCTCTCCATATTTTAGGTGCCGGCAAATGCAAAGCACCCGATATTATTTGATATATGCTGTGCGTCATAAATGTGACCAAAGTCAGCCCGAAACATTTACATTATACTAAATAAATTAGGAAAATGTGACAAAAAGTCATGTAAGTATTGCCTAAGTATTTTCCGGGATATTTTATAATAAATTTATGGGTGGCGGTCTGTTAATAATCACTTTGATATTTTATAATGTAAGCATTGGTTGTAATTTAGTTGATGGTGCAAAGTCAGTTTAAGTGGCCTGAAACTCAGCGGGAAAGGAGAATATAATTATGGAGATCAGAAAAGCGGCAGCAGAGGATTTTGATATTGTATTTGATTTTATAGAGAAATTATGGACATATAATACATATGACAGGGAAGAAATACGCAAAGTATATATGGACGTCATAAATGACGAACGCAGCTTTGCGTTTTTATTATGGGATGAAGGCGTTTGCAGGGGCATGTGCCATGGAGACTATTTCAATACATTCTGGATGTCGGGACTCACATGCTATGTGTCAAGCCTTATAACAAGAGAGGAGGACCGCGGAAATGGCTATGGTGTGGCACTCCTGGATCATGCAAAGAAGCTTGCAAAGCAGAGGGGGTGCAAGGCCGTCACCCTTGATTCCGGTCTTCCGCGGACAGGGGCACATGGCTTCTACGAACACTATGGATTTGAAAAGAGCTGTTATGGCTTTGAACTGATGATATAAATTATCTGAGAAGATTGGAAAGAAGACAAAATATGTGTACAGCGGCGACATATAAGACAAAGAATTTCTATTTTGGAAGAACGCTGGATTATGAATTCTTGTACGGCGATGAGATTACCGTGACTCCGAGAAATTATCCGTTTGAATTCAGATATATGGGCAGGACGGCACAGAACTTGCCAGATATCCGTTGCTGCAGGGGGAGAACATCAACTGGCAGAACTAAGTATCTGCTGCCCCTGGGACCCGGGAAATACCAGGAAATAACTTGGCGTTTTTATCTGCATTTCTGCATTTTGCGAAAAATTTGTGCTGTTTTATGTAATGGTGGAGCCGGCAACTGCATGGTGCCAGTAGCCATCGCAGAGCCAGTAGCCCTCCAACAGAGCCGGCAGTCTGGATGATGACAGTGGTTGCACAAACATAGAAAAGTAGATTATAATATTGGAAAAGGGCGTTGCCAGTGGCAATGTACGGAAGCCAGAGTTATATCTGTGATAAAGGAGAAAGAACGAGATATGGGCAAGTCAAAGGTTACAATAAAAGAGATTGCGGATAAGGCAGGGGTGTCCATAGCTACAGTTTCCCATGTTATCAACAGGACAAGGTATGTAAGACCTGAGCTTGTGGATAAGATAGAGAAGATTATTGTAGAGACGGGATATCAGAATAAGATAGCAGATAAGGAGAGAAAACTGCTGGTTGGCCGAGAGTCTACGATCGTTGCAGTCATTCCGAACATTGAAAGTACGATATACAGAGATATGGTAGCTTATGTGGAGCAACTTGTCAGTGTACAGGGATATCAGTTCCTTGTGGCGATAACAGACAATGATTTTAAGGAGGAGACACAGGTGCTTGCCGGACTTCTGGTCAACAAGAAGGTTGCCGGCATCATACATGCGCCGGTGAGCGATGTGGCAACCAACTACACAAAGCTTATACAGTCAGGCGTTCCATTTGTCTGCGTGGAGAGAAATATACTTGGATCAGGGATAGACTCAGTTGAGTTCCGAGACAGGGAGGCTATATTTAAGGGCGCAGATTATCTGCTTGCGAGTGGACACAAGAATGTTTTGTTTTTCAGAGAGAGTACGGACAGTACCACCAGGGATGAGAGAACAAAAGGTTTCCTGAGTGCTCTGCAGAAATACAATATAAATACAAACGATGCGAATATAGTGGATGTGACACTGGAAAATGGCGAGGATGACTGTATGCTCGTCATCCAGAAGGCGCTCCGCAGATACAGGCCGACCGCAGTTCTTGCGGGGGGCAACAGAATAACGCTCTACCTCATGAAGACACTGAGAGATATGGGAATCGATGTCCGGGAGAGATATCTGTGGTTGGGTTTGGTGATGAGAGCTGGTCAGAACTTACATATCCTCCGCTTACCATAATCAGAAGAGATGTGAAGGGGTTAAGCACCAAGGCAGTTGGAATGCTATTTGAGAAGATCAACACAGGTTCGGTCATATCCCATGACTGCTATGCCGATGTGGAACTGGTTGTCAGGAAATCCACCAAGATGCTGGATAATGGACCATTTGGAGATAAGGCAGCTGCCCCTGATTCCGTGGTGCTGACGAAGGAGGAAAAACAGAGGCTGAAGGCAGGACATTTCAGAGTTGCCATATCATTCCATTACACAGGTACGTCATGGGCTGAGCTTCATGAGAAGGGTATCTGTGAGGAGCTTGAGCAGTTCGGGATAGATGTGGTGTCGGTTATGGATGCGCACTTTGACTCGGAACTGCAGAATGCGCAGCTTGATGGAATAAGACTTCAGAAGCCGGACGCAGTTATAGCTATTCCGGCGGATGACAGCCGCACCAGAGAGAAGTTTCAGGAACTTTCCAAAGTGTCAAAGCTGGTGTTCATAAGCAATGTTCCGGATGGCATGTCCAAGAACAGCTATGTGTCCTGTGTATCAGTAAATGAGTCGGAGAATGGAACGAACACGGGAAGAATGCTGGGGGAATACTGCAAGGAGAACAAGAAAAAAAAGGCAGGTTTCATTATTCATGGTGCGGCATTCTATGGAACAAGAGTCAGGGATAACGCCGCTGAGAGGATAATCAAGGACAGTTATCCTGATATTGACATAGTTACGATCAGGAGTTTTGGAGAGATATCCAATGCATATCAGGTAGCCCGGGACGTGATAACTGCCAATCCTGAAATTGAGGCAATGTATGTGAGCTGGGATCGCCCGGCACTTCTGGTTATAAAGGCACTCAAGGAGCTTGGCAGGGAGGATGTGGCGGTGTTTACCACGGACCTTGATCATGGAATTGCCAGGTGCATGGAGGAAGGAATCGTCAAGGGACTCAGCACGCAGAGACCATACGAGCAGGGAAGAGCGGCCGCGGCAGTTGTTGCCAAGTCCCTGGTAAGTGAAGAACAGCTTCCAAAGTATGTGGGAGTTCAGCCATATCAGGTTGAGCCAAAACAGCTCAGGCTTGCATGGAAGGAAATCTTCCATGAGTCCATGCCGGACAGATTGAGGTGATATGACATCTTTAGTTAGTCCGTGCCGGACAGGGTGAGGTGATATGACATCTTTCTGTGTCGGACAGAGTTAGAAACTGTATCTTTTATCTAAAAAAGAATCCGTTAGAGAGAAAATTGTATCTTTCTGGCGGATTTTTTGCGTTTATACACAAGAGACAAGGTGACAAGTAACGGGTGTCAATCATACACTACAAATCCCATAAGCATGACATCTGGTAAAATATTTACGTAAAAAACGACAAAAGACCCGCGAACCCTATAATGCAATAGAGTCTTATTTGTGCAAAACGACGAATAAACAATAAATAAAACACTTGATATTGACAATAACCGACAAAAGTTATATCATCAAAACATGCAAGGGACGAAAAACAGTTTAAAATTTACGTAAATAAACCGGTTAAGAACAGCTTTTCGACAACGAGTTAGCAAAGAAAATACATGATAGTGGAGGTAAAAATTATGAGAAAATTTAAAAAATTATTAGCAGTTGGAGCATGCCTGTGCATGTCACTCAGTTTACTGGCAGGTTGTGGATCAGGAAACACTTCGGGCAACGGTTCATCTGATTCAGGTACAAAGCAGGAGAGCACAAAGTCATCTGACCTGTCATTTGCATTTTGTACAAACACACTCAACAATACATTCCAGAGTTCAATTGATGCCAAGCTCAAGGAGCTCTGCGATGCGAACGGAATATCATATACATGTCTTGATCCTGACTACGATCTGAACACACAGCTCAGCCAGTTATCAGACGTGGCAAATAGTGGATACGACGCAGTGTTCATATCCCGGTTGATTCAGCAGGTATCACATCAGGTCTTGCAGAGATCAAGGATGCAGGAATCCCAATCTTCAATGTAGATACAGCAGTTATCGAGGATGACATAGAGAACTTCGTAACACAGTTCGTTGGAACAAATGCTTACATGGCAGGACAGCTTGTCGGTGAGCAGATGGCTAAGGATTATCCGGACGGAGCAGACATTGCGATCCTTGACTTCCCATCAAATGAGAGTTGTGTAGACCGTGTAAATGGTTTCCTTGACGGACTCGGTGATAACAAGGATAAGTTCAACATCGTAGCACAGCAGGATGGCGAGGCAGCACTTGATGCATCAATGAGCCTTGCAGAGGATATCATCACAGCAAACACAGATCTTCAGGCATTCTTCTGTATCAATGATCCTTCAGCACTTGGCGCAGCAGCAGCAGTTAAGGCAGCCAACAAGACAGGTCAGATTGGTGTATACAGTATCGATGCTTCGCCAGATGGCAAGCAGGCACTCCTCGACGGCGAGTTCACAGCAGTTGCATGTCAGGTTCCTGTACAGATTGCTGAGTACGCATTCAACGCAGCACAGAAGTATGTAGGCGGAGATACAACGATCGACGAGAAGAAGGTATATCTTGACTCACACCTCGTACTTAAGGATGAGGCTGAGAAGACAGTTAACGATTGGCAGTAACAGCACGGGGCTGCCCCCGGCTGGACATACATGACACAACGTAGGTGTATATAACACGGGAGAGACCGGGGATCTTAGATCTCCGGCCGAGATCCCGAAAAAGCAGGATAACAAAAGATTTATTTTAGAAACTTGGAGGTTTAATATGGGACAGACAGTTCTGGAAATGATAGGGATAAAGAAAAGCTTCTCCGGAATATATGCTTTAAGTGGCATCGACTTTTCCCTTGAGCTGGGAGAGGTACATGCACTGCTCGGTGAGAATGGTGCAGGAAAGTCCACACTGATCAAGGTCCTCGGCGGAATTTACCAGCCCGACAGCGGAATCATCAAGGTAAATGGCAAGGAGGTCAAGATCAACGGAGTTCCGGCTGCCAGAGAAAATGGTATAGGAATAATACATCAGGAAATCGTACTTGTCCATATCTTTCGGTGGCACAGAATTTGTTTCTCGGCAGAGAGATAAGGACAAAGCTTGGAACGCTGGACTTTGCAGAGATGAACAGAAGAGCAGAGGAGATGATATCGTCCCTCGGTGTGAATATAAAAGCAGACACGATAGTAGAGAATCTGACCATCGCACAGCAGCAGATGGTGGAGATCGTCAAGGCGGTCTCATTCAACGGTAAGATCATAGTTATGGATGAGCCTACCTCATCACTCTCAAATGAAGAGGTGGAGCAGTTATTTGAGATCATTGAGAATCTCAGAAAGAAACAGGTAAGTATAATCTACATCTCCCACAGAATGGAGGAGCTCTTCAGGATATCTGACAGAGTTACCGTCATCAGGGATGGTGCATACGTAGGAACAAAAAAGACATCTGAGACCAACCCGAATGAGCTGGTTGCGATGATGGTAGGAAGAGATCTGGAGAGCTTCTATGCCAGGGATTACTGTGACATGGACAAGGCAGAGGTTGCTCTGGAGGTAAAGAACCTTTCACAGACAGGTGTCTTTGAAGATATAAGTTTTTCGGTACACAAGGGTGAGATCCTGGGATTCTCAGGTCTGGTCGGTGCCGGACGAAGCGAGATCATGGAGGCGGTATTTGGTGCCACACAGCCTACATCAGGCGAGGTGATACTCGGCGGAAAGCTGGTACACTTCAAGAATCCGATGCAGGCGATCAAGTCAGGCGTAGCCCTGGTTCCTGAGGACAGAAAGAAGCAGGGACTGGTGCTCGGCAACAGCGTGGCGTTCAACCTAACACTCTCATCCCTCAGATTCTATATGAATGGAATCGCCATAAGCGAGAAAAAGCGCGGTGAGGTCATAGACCATTATTCAAAGCGGTTGCGGACAAGGCGGCGTCACCTGAGATCGAGGCGGGCAGCCTGTCAGGTGGAAATCAGCAGAAGGTAGTTCTGGGCAAATGGCTTGCAACCAAGCCGGATGTGCTCATTCTGGATGAGCCGACCAGAGGCGTTGATGTAAATGCAAAATTTGAAATATACACAGTAATCAATGAACTGGCAAAGGAAGGCATAGCGATAATCATGGTATCCAGTGAGCTTCCTGAGATCATCAACATGTGCGACAACGTATGTGTGGTCAGAGCCGGAAAACTCGTGAAGAAGCTGTCAAAGGACGAGCTCTCACAGGAAGAGATAATGAAATACGCTGCAGGAGGTATCGAATAATATGGGCGAGACAAAGAAGAATTCAAAAGCAACTTCTATATTAAAAAACAATCCCCTGACATCCATAGTCAAGGGCAACATAGGAATCATAGTGGTTCTGATAATCATGTGTGTGGCCGTAGCACTTGCCACAGACAAGTTTTTAACGACCAACAACATCATATCAGTGCTTAGACAGATATCGATCAACACATACATAGCACTTGGAATGACACTCATAATCATACTTGGTCACATTGACCTGTCAGTTGGATCGATAGTAGCTATGTCGGGAACTCTAACCGTAGGTTTTATAGTTAATCAGGGACTTCCTCTCGGCGTAGCAATAGCAGCAGGCCTTCTGGTCGGCACAGCGGCTGGCTTTGTAAGTGGTTTCATAGTAGCCAATTTCAAGGTGCCTGCATTCATCATCACAATGGCCATGATGAATATAGCAAGTGGTATAGCTTATGTCTACACAGGTGGACAGTCAACACGTATCACAAACAAGCTCTTTATCGAGATCGGTACAGGATATCTGTTCAATGTGATTCCACTTCCGGTAGTGTACATGGTAGTGCTCATCATACTGTTCAGCTTCATCCTCAGTAAGACAAAGTTCGGAACATACGTATACGCGATAGGTGGTAACCGCGAGGCCGCAAGACTTTCAGGTGTACCTATCAAGAAGATAGAGATCATAGTGTTTACAATATCAGGACTTCTCTCAGCATTCGCAGGACTTGTACTCTGTTCAAGAATGTACTCAGGCCAGCCTTCAGTTGGAAGCGGATACGAGCTTGATGCCATCGCAGCCTGTGTACTTGGCGGAACCTCTATGACAGGTGGTAAAGGAAGAATCAGTGGAACAGTATTTGGTGCCATGGTCATCGGAATCATCTCAAATGGTCTTAACCTTATCGGAGTGTCATCATACTGGCAGCTCATCATCAAGGGTCTCATCATCGCATGTGCGGTACTCCTTGATGGACAGAAGGGCAAGCTTGAGCTCCTCAAAAAGAAGAAACTTGCAGCAAACTAGTAGAAAGAGAGGACTGATAATATGGAGATTTTTAGAAAGATGTCCTTCGCGGATTCCACGGGAGATGCAATACCTTTCTACCACGAGGGCAAATATCATATATTCTCACTGACTTCCCCTCCGGGAACAACAGTGTACCCGGCAAGACTCAGAACAACATGGAGCCACAGTGTATCAGATGATCTGGTGCACTGGGAGGAACTTCCTACAGCGCTCTATCCGGGCGAGGGCGACGAGCCGGATGCATCAGGAGTATGGACTGGATCAGTCATATACGGCGAGGGCAAATACCATGCATTCTATACAGGCTACTGCCTCACCGCAGAGTATCAGCAGACCATATGCCACGCTACAAGCGACGATGGAATCACATGGGTGAAGGATGCAGCCAATCCGGTCATCACACCTATGATAGAGCTTTACGAGAAGCTTGACTGGAGAGATCCATATGTATTCTACAATGAGGAGGACAAATGTACTGGATCCTCATATCAGCGAGAAGGTTGGATATGCCGATAACCAGAAGAGGATGTATAGTTCTCTACAGATCAAAGGATCTGGTCAACTGGGAATATTACGGACCGATATATTCACCGGGACACACCAACTGTCCTGAGTGCCCTGAGATGTACAAGATGGGAGACAATTGGTATCTCTCATACTCAAGATTCTCAGAATATGTAAATACAATATACAGAGTTGCAAAGTCACCATTTGGCCCATGGAGAAAGCCAAAGAAGGATGGCATAGGCGGAAGAAGATTCTACGCAGCCAAGTCCATGCAGGATGATGACGGCAGACGCTTCTACTTCGGTTGGGCTCACGACAGAGCAGACAGAAGCGACAGAGGTGAATGGTACTGGGGCGGAACCTTCTGCGTGCCGCACGAGGTAGTTGCCACAGCGGATGGAGGACTTGACGTAAAGCTTCCAAAGGAATATGAGCATGTATTTGAGAAGCCTGTGGCATGGGATTACATCCCTGTACTTGGAAATGCAGAGCTTCACGGAGACAGACTGGTTGAGATGGATTCAGTAAGCACATGTACATACGGATTCCTTGGACACAATGAGGAGAGCTACATGCTGAAGTGCAAGATCATGCCTAGAGAGGTGTATGACCATTTCGGTATACTGCTCAAGTCAGACAAGGAAGCAAGCGGATGCCTTCTCCTTGAGTTCGATGTGGCCATGCAGAGAGTGTCATTGGTAAATCTTCCTATGGGAGTTGACCCGTTCTGGGTTCAGTCCTGTCAGGCTGTGCCTCCTGCAACGGAGCCGGGCCCTGATGGAGTCAGAGTGTGCGAGAAGACATTTGACATAACAGAGGGCAGCGAGATAGATGTGAAGATCATCGTTGACCATGATATGGTGGAGGTATTTGTCGGAGAACAGGTGGCATTTACATACAGGATATATGCAAAGCCTGAGTTTGAGACAGGACTTCTGGCACAGGATGCAAGAGTAGAATTCTATGACATAGAGATCACAGGAAAGTAAAATTCACAAGGAGGATCCAACATGGAAAAGAAATATGATGTTGTGGCTCTTGGTGAATTCCTGATAGACTTTACCCCTGCCGGAAGCACTGATTCCGGGATGAAGCTCTTCGAGCAGAATCCCGGAGGCGCTCCGGTAAATATGCTCACGGCAGTCAGCAAGGCCGGACTTAAGACCGCGTTTATAGGAAAGGTCGGGGATGACATGCATGGCAATTTCCTTATTGAGACGGCAAAGCAGGCAGGGATAGATACCAGAGGTATAGTTGTCGATGACACGGTATTTACCACTTTGGCATTTGTCACTCTGGATGAGAACGGAGAGCGTGAATTCTCATTTGCCAGAAAGCCGGGAGCGGACACAATGCTCTGTTACAAGGAAGTGGATGCCGAGCTGCTAAGAGACACAAAGGTGTTCCATATAGGTTCGCTGTCTCTCACGGATGAACCGGCCAGAACCACCACATTCCAGGCGGTGAAAGAGGCGAGAAAATACGGAGCGGTGATATCCTATGATCCAAATTACAGAGAGCCGCTGTGGGACAACAGAGAAAATGCGATGGAGAGAATGAAGAGTATTCTCCCGTTTGTAGATATAATGAAGCTTTCGGATGAGGAGACGGCACTCCTCACACCATTTGAAGATCCGAAGGAGGCTGCGGAGTATCTCCTTGGAACAGGCGTCAGACTTGTTGCGGTCACCCTGGGAAGTGAGGGTGTGTTGATATGCAGTAGGGATGGCAGCAGAAAAGTTCCTGGATTTGTCAGCCATGTGGTCGACACAACCGGAGCTGGAGATTCGTTCTGGGGGGCATTTGTATCGCAGCTTATAAGGGCGGACAAGAGCCTGGAGGAATTCAGTATAGACGAGCTTGAAGAATTTGCAAGATATGGAAATGCGGTGGCGAGCCTGTGTGTCGAGAAGCGCGGAGGACTCAGATCGATTCTGAAGAGAGCGAGACATTTGAGAGACTCGCAGTAAAGTAAGTGTACTACAATTTTTCACATAAAATTTTCCCTTAACCCTGAAGGCCGGAGAGTTTCCGGCCTTCTTTTTTGTACAATCTAACATTTGGACAATATAATCATTCAAAAGTGCATTAACTCATAATTCCATTTCCTATAATATGTGGCTGGTGAACAAAAAAATAATCATATATACCACATATTATTAGGAAGAAGAGATGATAAATTGGGAGGAGAGAAACAGAGCGAAAATACCAGGATCATATAAGGAGTGGCTTAGATTTTCAGGAAAATGTCGTATAGCAGGTAATACAGCAACATTTTGGGGACCGAATGAATTCCATTCTGAATATGTATCAGAAGGATTGGTTATAATTGGGGAAATTAATGGTGATGGAGAAGTGGTGTGCTTTTCAAAGAATGAAGGCATTTTTGTACGGGTATTTGAAGGGAAAACAACAGAGATTAATGATTTTGCGTGTGTTCTTAAGGAAATAATAAAATTAATGGATGATAAACCTATCTTATCTCAAGAAAGATATTTAGAAATATTGCAGAAAATCAAAGAAAAAAAGGATAGGGAGAAAAATAAATAAGCGAGCAGGGACGCAGCAGTAAATGGGTCCCATTTGTGATACAGGCGAAATGTAATAATAAAATGTGATGTTAATAATTATATACGCTCATAAAATGTGAAAAAGAAGTTAGCAAAAGCTATAATTATGTGATATAGTATTCTGTGAGGAGGTGGAAGTATGTATTTTAAGAGAAAAATAGATGACTTTTTATTGAATTGGAAAGAAGATATATTGCATAAACCATTAATCATAAAAGGTGCAAGACAGATTGGAAAAACAGAGTCTATATTACATTTTGCAGGTAATGTCTATGCAAATGTTGTATATATAAATTTTGTGTTGGATAAAAGATTTCGTGCAATTGTAAGTGATGGCTATGATGTAGACACGGTAATAAAGAATATTTCTTTGGTTGATCCAAATTTGAAATTTGTTCCAGGGGAGACAGTTATAATTTTTGATGAAATACAGGAATATCCGGATGTAGCCACATGTTTGAAATCATTTAATATAGACAGAAGGTTCGATATTATTTGCAGTGGTTCTATGCTTGGGATTAATTATAAGAAGATTCATAGTAATAGCGTTGGAAACAAAACGGATTATGAAATGTATTCTATGGACTTTGAAGAATTTTTGTGGGCAAAAGGATATACGCAGGAACACATAGATGACATTTTAAGGCATATGATTGAGCTCAAACCATTTAACGAAACGGAGTTAAATGTGTATAAGGCGTTGTTTCTGGATTACTGTGTATTAGGTGGAATGCCGGATGTAATCAGAGGGTATATAGAAACAGGTACATTTTCCGGATCAACTGCTGTGCAAGAACAGATCAGGCTTGATTATGAGGAGGATGTTCGTAAATATGCAGAAGGGCTGGATCAGGCAAAAATCATAAGTGTATATAGAAGTGTGCCCTCTCAGTTACC
>ERZ791624.1246-NODE-1246-length-12557-cov-4.404495_pt1 | contig 12557 bp, 10 predicted proteins | sample MGYA00510058_ERZ791624 | MGnify/ENA primary metagenome ERZ791624 (study PRJEB30046, sample SAMN00715158) | human gut metagenome | study: EMG produced TPA metagenomics assembly of the A metagenome-wide association study of gut microbiota in type 2... | reverse complement strand
TGTATAATACATGAACAAAAAGAAGGTGCATCGCGCATTACGACACACCCTCTTTTATTTCCGTAGTCCGTTTTGTGAGAGCGGATGGAAAAACGCCCTAAAAATCTGCTTTTACGCGTTCTACGATTCTACCACAGGCTTTTCCGTCGCCGTATGGATTCACGGATTTGCTCATTTTTTCGTATGCGGCAGCATCGTCGAGCAATTCTGACACTTCGCCAACAATCTTGTCGTAGTTTGTGCCAACGAGTTTAACTGTTCCTGCGGCAAGTGCTTCCGGACGCTCTGTTGTGTCACGCATAACCAAAACCGGTTTTCCAAGGCCTGGTGCTTCTTCCTGAATACCTCCTGAGTCTGTCAACACGATTGTTGATTTTTCCATTAGATAAACAAATTCAAGATATTCGAGCGGTTCTATGAAGAACATATTGCTTAGGTTGCCAAGATTTTCGCCGAATACTTCGTGAATTGGCTTTCTTACGTTCGGGTTGAGGTGCATTGGATATACGAAGTCAACATCTGGATATTTTTCTGTAAGTGTCTTGATGGCAGAGCACATGTTGATAAATCCGTCGCCGAAGTTTTCGCGGCGGTGACCGGTGATAAGCACAAGTTTCTTTCCGTCGGCAAGGCGGTCAACGCTGTAGCCTGCCTTTGCAAGGTTGCCGTTTAATTCTTTGTTAAGACGTCGTCGCTACCAATTCTGCCAACAACCATGTGAAGGGCGTCGATAACGGTATTTCCTGTAACGATAATTTTATCGTCGGCAACGGCTTCTTTGAGGAGGTTTTCGCGGCTGAGTGGAGTAGGAGCGAAGTTTAAAGTGGCGATGCGTCCTGTCAACTGGCGGTTCATTTCTTCAGGCCATGGGCTGTAGATATTGTGCGTACGCAAACCTGCTTCTACGTGGCCAACAGGGATTTGCTGGTAGAAAGCGGCGATAGCGGCTGCGGTAGAAGTTGTTGTGTCGCCATGAACAAGTACGATATCTGGAGTCGTTTCTTTGAGGACGTCGCGAAGACCCGTAAGAACGCGTGCTGTAACGTCGTAAAGGTCTTGACCCTGCTTCATGATGTTCAAGTCATAGTCTGGCTTGATATCGAAAATGCTAAGAACCTGGTCAAGCATTTGGCGGTGCTGACCTGTTACGCATACGATAGTCTTAAAATCTTCCGGATATTTTTGGAACTCTTTTACAAGCGGAGCCATCTTGATAGCCTCCGGGCGAGTACCAAAAACAAGCATTACGGTTTTCATTTTGTTATATTTTAGTTTTTTTAATTCGTTGAATAATAAAGTATTGCGCGTATTTAACTGTAGGAACACTCTGCATAGTGTCCGTGGCTGTGCCGTTAAACCATTACGCAAAATGCGTTGGCAAACCATTTCCAAAGGTAACCCTTTCCGCACGTTTTTGCAAACTCCCAAACTATATCTTTTTAGCTGTTGCTTTACAAATATCAAACATGTTTGATGCTAAATTTTTTCTATCAAAGTCAACAGCAAGGTTAGCACATCCTTTCTTACAGTTATTGTAGAAGGCTTCATCATTTAGCATATTTAGTTTTGAGATGAAGTCTTGCTCATTTTCTGGTTCAAAGCAAACACCTGCATTATATTTTTCGACAATTTCTTTAGCCTCTCCTTCAACGCCCATTAGAATGGGTATTTGCATTGCTGCGTTTTCAAATATCTTTGAAGGAATAACAGATGTGAATAATTCAGATTTTTTAAGGTTGATTAGGCATATATCAAGAATTGATATGTATCTTTTCACTTCTTGCTTTGATACAGACTCAAGCATTGTTACGTTAGTGCAGTTCAATTCTTCTTTTAGTTTAACAAGGTTTTCTCTTTCTGCACCATTACCTAAAAATAGAAAGTGATAGTTTGTTTTACCTTCCAAGTGCTTAGCGCAATTGATGATAAAATCAAGTTTATGAGCCATTCCGTGTGTTCCGATGTAACCGATAACCTTTTTACCTTGTAGCCCTAATTTATTTATTAGTTCTTCATCTTTTGGTATGGGGGTGAATAATTCTTTATTGACTCCATTTTTTACCACATAAATTTTAGATTCTTCTATTCCTCTGCTAATGAGTTTTTTCTTAAAAGAATCCGTAACAACAACTAAATTTTTTGCAGAACGATAGCAACGCATTTCTTCCCATTCAAAGTAGCGGATAAATAGGTTGTCATTCATTGCACCAACAGTTTTTATACTTTCTGGCCATAAGTCTCGGATTTCCATTATCCATGGTTTCATTTTCCAGAAATGCAAAGTCCTTCCTGTCAGGGCAGTGAAGAATTGTGGTGATGTTGCTATAATCAAGTCTGTTTTAACAAACAATCCTGCAAAGAAAGAAGTTATTGAATAACTTATGTAGTCAAGAGTCCGTTTGAGGAAGCCTTTGTTAGCTGCTATATAACTCCAAACACGAATAACTTTTATTCCATCTATAACTTCTGTTTGATATAGTTTGTTTTTATAGCCATCGTATACTTTGCCTTTAGGGAAATTAGGAGCACATGTTATGACTGTTACATTTGCACCTTTCTTTATCCATTCGCGACAGTGGTCGTATGTCCTCGATGCTGGGGCATTTACTTCTGGCGGAAAATTGTCCGTTAAAAAAAGAATATTCATTATCGTGTTATTTTATAATGTAGATTTTTTTCAAATTTGATAGAAACAACCTTAATTGGCTCGAATTTGTTGTATTCTTTAGAAGTGAAATCGTCTATGATATTAATATCAGTTGCTCCTTCTATTTCTATTGTGAAATTATTAGTTATTATTTCGTTTTTTGTGGTGCTTAATATTACAGTTTCGGGTGATAGATGTATATAACTAACTGCATTTGCATTATTTGTTATTTCATCGGTTATACTAAGTCCATCATCAATTAAAGAGAATGTTCGGGTGTGGATATACTTATCGCCGTAGCCGTTATGGCTTGCCTTGATGCTGTTTTTTAATTCTTCTATGATTTTGACTTTAGCACGCTTGCCAACTCTAAATCCACCCCACACTTCGTGCATATCTTTATTGTCAACGCTCACAGTATTGTGTGCAACAGTACTTCTTTCATATTGGCGGCGTTCTGTTTTATTGTATGTTGAAATACCTATATCTATAATTGTAGAAATATCATTTATTCGTAGTTCATAGTTGAAAACATCGGAGTGAGTATGTCCCGGTTGGTAAGAAGATGCAATATTACCTACGTCAATTATTGCTTCAATGTTATCATTCTTAAATTTGCGGTAACCGCACTCTTTCAGTGGAATGCTTTCCCAATTTAACTCAAGAACATTTGCATATTCAAATATTTCTATTGGTTCTGGTGCAATTCCGTATGCCGAATCATTTAGTAGAGGTATTGTCTTGTCACTATATATAATGCTCTCAAGATGACCTAACATTAATGATGCATATTTTGCAAGTTGGGTATTAATGGCATCTTGTTCGGCAAAGCGTTTATTGTTTCGAGAAATATTGTAGCAGTCGAGTAATCGGTCAAGTAGAATGCAGTGGTACATTGGAGACTGTTCATAGTGGGCTCCATCTGCTAATATTTCTTCTTTTAATTCTTTAAGGAGCAGATTTGATGCTTTTTTGAATAATGATTTGTCTTCAAAATAAATTGCGGCCATAAAAATTGAATAGTCATCTTCAAGCAAGTGGTTGCCAAGAAGGTGATATTCTAATTTTTTAGATAAAAGGCAATATTGAGAGTAAAGGGAATTATTCCAGCGGGTTAGAGTTTCTCGATCTATTTCATCTTTATGTTTTGATATAAATTTTATCCAGTTAATCCCTCTCAGGGCTATAGGGTAAGGGTCAAGTCCTATTTTATTATTCGGAAGATCATCAATAAATTTATTTATCCATCTTTTCCCTTCATTATATGAAATGTCTTTTTGGTTAAGATAATCCATATAATTTAGGTTATAAGCCCAAAGCATACCTTTTTCAGTATCATTCCATGAAATGAAGTCTGACTCGATATTCAGGAATGTAAGTTTGTTGTTCAGAAGACAATTAGGCTTATTGATAATAGTCCTTAATTCAATATGTCTAATATCCGTTGGACAAGTAAATTCTTTGAATTTGGGATTTATGAATCTCTTTTTTATTTGATAAAATATTTGTCTTGCCCGCAAATATTTTACTGTATTTAAAAGTAAAGATAAATTCATTTATTTAGATTGTTATAAAGGTCTTTAATTTGTGGTATGGGGTTTTCGGAAAATGATGGTAGATTTACTTTTTTGGCAGTTTCAATTGCAGTACCTAAACTATTAATATCGTTATAAGTATATAGAATAACATTTGAAGGTCTGTCAACGCAGTCAGTTGCAATAACTTTCTTTTGAGCATAAAGGGCTTCTTTGATAGAAATAGAGTCGCCATCAGTAGATGTCCCCCTGATTACAATGTCTGATTTTTGGATTAAAGCATAAAACGAATGCTGTTCGTTTATGAAAATAATGTTCTCTGGAATTGCATTTTTTTCATAGAATAGACTGTAATCCTTAGAGGGGTCTGATATAATAAGTACGTCTTGTTCCTTCTCTTTAAAAAATGATATTAGAAAATCTATCCCGTAAATTTCATTATTATTTTTATCAAAACTTCTTGCAGATGCATTTGTTGCATAAATTGTTTTACCTAAAGAACGTGCGTTACTAATGCTGTTTTCTATATTGATTGGCAAATAGCCTGTTTCATAAGGAGGAATGAAAGCTGACATCAGAATTGTTGAGTTATTCCATTTTATCGCTTTTTCAAAACTTAATTTGTTTATGACAATAGGAATAGTGCAGATTTTTACGGATAATTTATCAAATAGATTTTTAAATTTTGAAAATCTTCCTATGTTGCCATGAACTGTGAAGATCGATTTTTTTAAAAGGATAAAGCAAACAAATGTATAGAAGAATCTTAAAACAGGGTTAGATGCATGTATATGGATAACATTATGTTTGCTTATTTGGTTTAATTGACTAAGTATTGATTCTTTTTTATAGTCGCACAATTCAACAGCAACATTTTCATTATTCATCCATTTTAGAAGTCTATCAATATGGATAGTAACACCACCTATTCCTGCCGTTTCAGGAACTGTTCCTATGATAAGAATCGGTTTATTTTTCATTATTTTGTATTCTGATTATTTTTGTTGGCACTCCTGCAACTACGGCTTTTTATTGCCGTTTTTTGTCTATTACCTTTTTATAAACCTCTTCATATTTAGCTGCACATTCTGTCATACTAAATGGATCATAACTCTCAAATGCTTTTTTGCGCATTTGTTCCAACTCTTCATCGCTCATTTCAAGATATCGCTTTTCAGCCTGATAGAAAGATTCTTCTTCCAAGTCCGCAGACAGAAAACCATTTTCTCCGTCTTTAACCAAATCAACAATACCACCAACAGGAGTACAAATTGGAATTGCTCCTACCCCAAGTGCCTCAATTAAAGAAATAGGAAGACCTTCATATAACGAACTAAGGGCAAATGCACCAGACTCTTTTAGGTATTCAAGCGGATTCGTTCTTTGACCGAGAAGATGACAGCATTCCGGCATTTCTGCTTTCACTTGCTCTACATATCCTGAATCTCGTTGAGAGCCTATAAATAGGACACCTAAATTATAGCCTTCATTTTGTAATCTTTTAGCAACTCGTGCATGCAAAAGTTGTCGCTTAACATTATCCAAGTGTGCAAGATGAACGATTAATCTTGTTTTTTCGTTCTTGCGATAAGAATTACATTCCGCCCTTACTTCTTCACTAACTTGCAAGTTTGCTGGAATATTGCGTCCGTTAAATATCATCGGAGCGTCCATTTTGTAAAAATCTACAAAACTTTGATGAGAAACTTCCGAAATAGTAACCGGTTGAGAATAACCTCCATTGAATAGATATTTTCTCGTGGAGCGAGATAACCACTCCGAAGCCTCTATAGAGGCTTCGTTGTGCACGGTGTGAACGCCGTGCACAACGAAGCGCTCGGCTAATAATGCGTAGAGAATACCTCTTAAATGAGTATGTATAACATCTGGTTTTTCCTCTTTCGCAAATTTATATATCTTCCAAAATAAACTAATATCAAAGCCACTTTTTTTATTTAAACTGACAACCCTTACTTTCTTTGATACCTGCGGAAGATAGAAACTATTATTTTCATTATCTAAACTATGCAAAACGCATAGGACAACTTCATGTCCTCTTTCTGCCAACTCATTACACAAGTCAACAGTAAATCTTTCTCCACCACCACTGCTTAGTTGGGGTATTATTTGTAGTATTTTCATAAAAATATTTATATTTAAGAGTTTTAGTTACAACTTATAAAAAGAATAGAAGAATGTATATAATTTTCCTAATACAAGTAATAAAAGAGTGAAATTAAGTATCTTATTTCTTTTTTCATTAAAGAGAAAATATGCTAAAAATATTGATAACGGTATTAGAGCTGCGTCCCAAAAGCGAGGCCCAAGAAATTTTGATACATCCTTTCCAATAAATAATGCGTAAAAATAAATTAATATATATGTCATTTTGAGAATAACTTTAAAGAAATAAGGGATTTTAATAGGTTGCTTGCTAAAGAACACCTTTTTAATACTTAAATACAATAAAACCCAAATAGGGATTTTATCAATAAAGATTCGAATCCAACCATATAAAGTGGTTTCTATTTTATTCTCAGCATCAACAAAACGTTCGGCATGGTCTTGACCAGCAGCATCAAATGCCATAATATTTGAAATGAAAAATTCCACTAAAACATTTAGTAAGGACCAAATTATTGGAAATAATATCAGTGATATAACAATCGTTTTTCTTTTAAACGGTATTAAGGCAATTAGAAAGACCGATAAATATAATATCATTGATTTATGGAAGAAAAGACTTAAACCAATAAGGATTAATCCAACAATGATATTAAAAGAACGAGTACTTATTTTTAGAGTATTATAGTTTTTGTATAAACAAATAGCCATACCTAAATAAAGGAAACTGAATCCCATTTGTTGTCTCGCGCCAACAAAATTATATAACGGAATTGTTAGCAAAAGAATGAATGAAAGGTGTGGATTTAATTTTAGATGCTTTAGTATTACCATCCATAGGATAATTGCAGGTCCCCAAACAAACAATCTCCATACATAAAAGTTTTTAGGGAGAACATCTATTAGCCAAGTATAATATGGTTCGAGATGCCTTTCTATGTGAGTTTGGTTATAATTGTTATACAGTTTAAGATAATTAAGAAAATCACCTCCTGGATCAAGAAAGACAGATAATATTATAAAGAATAGACCTGTAAAGAAATATGAGTTGTTATTTTTTTTAAACAAAATAACATTTCTGTCCATTTGCTTATATTGGTATATAAAGCCACAAAACCAGAACAATAAAGAACTGGCTATGAATTGATATGTTAGAGTGTCTGAATTTGATATCATTTGTTTTGTTTCGTACGAAATTTATACCAAAGCCTGTATGTAAGCACAGCAAATCTTGTCGATAACTTTTGAGCAAAATAAAATATCTTGTCAGATTTGGTTGCATTTTTAGGTTTGCTTACTTTGCAGTCATTAATTGTTGATCTTATATCTGATATTGTAATTTTGTTATCAATGCAAGATTCTATAATTAACGATAGAATTGAGTCATTAATCCGTTGGCGAAAAATTGGATTGCTCTTTAAATAGCATATTTGTTTGCACGCCAAAAGACGCGCATATCCATCTGTTTTTTTTGTTGCACTACTATCATTATAGCGATAGTAATATAAGGGTTTAAATATATATCCTATTTGTTCAACCTTACTTAATAAGATATAGTTAAACAATTGGTCTTCTGCATATTTTATTGACTCATTAAATCGAGTATCTTCAATTATTTTTTTATTGAGGAATGAAGGAATGCATAGTTTGCAGTTCGGATTATCGATAAATTCCGATACTGCTAATACTGTTTGTTTATTAGAGTTACTTTTACTATTAAAATAATTGCCACCTAATTCAAATTTTACTATATCCAAATTATTCTCTTTAGCAAATCTAATGCATGTTGAAATATGTTCCTTATCTAATAAATCATCGGAATCCAGAAACGATATCCATATTCCTGTCGATTTGTCAAGACCCAAGTTCCTTGCTCTTGAGACCCCAGCGTTTTCTTGATGAAAAACTTTTATTCGATTATCTTCATGTGCAAATTCCTCGCAGATTTGAAGCGAATTATCTTTTGAACCATCATCAATTAGAATCAATTCCCAATTGGAATATGTTTGGACCTGTACACTCTTAATACAGTCCTTCAAATATTTTTCAGTGTTATATATAGGTACAATAATTGATACTAAATCTTCCATATCTTTTGTTTGATTTTAGATACAAATGATTTTGGTAGAACTAACAAGATAGATAGTACTGTCGTGATTGTAGCACTTGTTATTATAGTTGTTATTAATCTGATAAAATCAGTTTCAATCCTAACTGTTATGTAGATAGTCGCGAATAGAGAAACTATAAAAATTACAATTCCAACTATTATTGACGACAGGATGTACTTTTTAATTGAAAATGAAAGTATCCTTCTCTTTAAGATGAATAGTACTGCAATCATGTTTATGATTGTAAAAAGCAACATAATCACATAAGCAAAATTCGGATCATTAATGAAGTTCAAGCATATATATGCTATAGGAACAGTTAGAATAAAAATTGTTCCACTTATAAAACTAAGTAGTTTTATTTTGCCAGTAGCATGAATTGGAATATTCGAAATGCTTATAAAAAGTTGGAATAGTCCCATTATTGTACTTATTCTGCTAAATTGAACAGAATATTCTGGTGGATTAACAAGCCATAAATCTAAAATATAAGGCATTTCAATGATTAAAGGTATTGCAGCCAAACTATAAAGAAAAATTGATATTTTGGTCGAATTCTGTATCAAGTTTTGCATTTCTGATATTTCCTTTTTTGTGTATAATATTATAATTTGCGGTCTAAATGCTGCAATAACATTATTACTTAATTGAAGAATGGCTGATTGAATTTGTGTAGCTATTCCGTTAGCTGCATTAATTAATGTCCCAAAAAATATGTTTAAAGTAAAACTAATCCCCTGGGTTCTACCTGCTACGCACAAATTACCATATAAATCCCAACCCGAAAAAATAGCCATATTTTTAAGAATGTTCTTTTCGGGTTTAGCCTTAAATTGGCATTCCTTAAATTTAATATGGCCGATTATAGCGTACGAAATGAAAATAACAAAAGCAACAATTGTAAGTATTGAAGAGTAGGCTATTAGTTTATCAATTGTGCAGTATTTTAATAATAGAACGCAAATTAAAGTAATAACGACATTGCATATTTCAATTACAGCATAAATACCCATTCTTTCGTTGGCAATCATACTTGCGTTAAAAGGTACTTGTAGAACCTTAAAAACGATCGTCATTGTTGCTAATTGGAAAACCCAGTTTGCAGTAATTAATCTATCTGGTGGAATGACAAGTTTATTGTTAAGAAACCAAATACCTAATGTTTCGCAAATTAAGATTATAAGTAAAGCAATAATTATATGTAAAAACATTGAAGTTTGAAAAGTTTGATGCAATAATTTGTCATCATTCTTTCCTATGCCAACTGTTATAAATCTAGATGTTGCTCCACTCATCGTTGTATTTAGAAATGCAAATAACACTACAATTCCTGCTACAACATTAAATACACCAAAATCTTCAACTCCAAGAGTAGATAATACTATTCTTGATGTATAAAGGTTAACAGTTAAGACTATTAGCATCCTTATATATAAGAATATCGTATTTTTTGCTATTCGCTTGTTGTTAGATGTTTGGGTCATAATAATATATATAATCTGCTATTAATCTTTTGGTATTTAAATCAAATTAACTAAATTATCTTAATGAAATAATGGGTATTTTCTATATTGTTTACTTTGGCAAAACTTCCATCCCATATAGTACCCTGATAAGGTTGCAATTGGTGCTGTATATACTTTCTTTAGAATATATATATTGCTAAACACCAGTTGACTTAATGCATATATAAAGAAACAAAAGCCTAAATATAATTTTTTAAATACACTATTTGAGGACAACTTATAAATACTTCTATACCAAATAAGAAACATACATGCTGCATTTTTCTTTATTTGATTGCCATCCATTTTGCGATTCTTACTTCCTGCATCTAAATGAATTGCGCCTGAATTAAAAAATGTATATACCTTAAAATTTTTTATATGTAATTTATAATGAAACAATTGATCATCGCCTAAAGCATATGCAAATTCATCGAACCATTTTTCGTCCCAAAATTTTATTTTTTCGTATGCATTTTTTCTGCATAGACAACATGCTCCGCAATTTGTTTGACTTTGCATAAATGTGTTTTGTGGATTAAGGTTATATGCGAACCGTCCATACGGAAGTATTATAAAACTCCATTTTGTTGATTTAATAGGAATAACTCCATTTAAAATTATTCCCAATAATTTGGTTTTGTTTGAATTTTTATAATGTTCATAAAAGTCTGGAGTTATGCAATCTGCATTTGATTCCTGAAAAAAATTCCAGTTTCTTTCAACGAAATTATTCGGCAAATATACATCATCATCAAGAAAAAGGATCCAATCGTCTTTAATCTGTTCATATTTTTGAGCCCTTTGGACAATCATTCCCTTTTCACATCTGATATATATTTCAGTCCCTATTGTTTCTTTAGGTAAGTCATAGTCATAAGGTATATATACATATATGTTAGTTGGCTTTATCGTTTGACTTGCACAACTTTGCAGAGTTTTTAAGTATTTATCCCCTGCCTTGCCAAGAGTCCTTATGGCTACTGAATAAGAAAAATTTTTCATAATTATTTTAATTCAAGGGTGCACTCATTAGGAATACACCCTTAGGTGTTGTTTTATTTCTTGAATATTCCGCAGAAGTCGAGGATTACTTTGTCGTCACGCCATGGGAGTTCTTTGAATGGTGTGTGTGCGGTTAGGAATACAACGATGTCTGCTTTGTCGTACGCTTCGCGGTAGTCGGTGAGTTTGAACACGTTATGCTCTTTTACGTTTGGCTCTACAACGAGGATATCCGCGTTATTGCAACTTTGCATAACCTTTGTTGTGATATACTTTGCAGGGCTTTCGCGTAGGTCGTCGATATTCGGCTTGAATGCAAGTCCCATCATTGCTACCGTCGGTTTGCGGTGGTTCTTCAACTCGAACTCGAGCATTGTATTTTTCACCTTTTCTGCGCACCAGAATGATTTGTAGTTGTTCAACTCGCGAGCATCTGCGATAATCTTACTTTCTGCAGGGAAATCGGCTGTAATGAAGTAAGGGTCAACGGCGATACAGTGTCCGCCAACGCCGCAACCCGGTTGAAGGATATTAACGCGTGGATGCTTGTTTGCAAGGTTGATAAGTTCCCATACGTTGATACCAGCCTTGTCGCAGATAAGCGAAAGTTCGTTTGCGAATGCAATCTGAACGTCGCGGCTTGAGTTTTCAGTCAATTTGCAGAGTTCGGCAGTGCGGCTGTTAGTCTTGTGGAGCGTTCCTTGAACGAATTGAGAGTAGAACTCGATAGCCTTGTCGGTAGATTCCGGAGTAAGACCACCGATAACGCGGTCGTTGTGAACGAGTTCGTAGATAACGTTTCCTGGAAGAACGCGTTCCGGGCAGTATGCTATGAAGATTTTGCCCTCAAGTTCAGGCCTTTCGCTGAAGATAATCTTCGCCATAGCCTCAGTCGTTCCCACTGGAGAAGTTGACTCGATAACGTAAAGGTCGCCTTCCTTTAGAAGAGGGAGGACGGCGCGTGTTGCTGCTTCAACGTAAGAAACGTCAGGCTCGTGGTTTCCCTTGAATGGGGTAGGGACCACCATGAAATAAGCGTCGCTGACTTCAGGAGTTGTTGAAGCGTGGAGCATACCAGAAGCGACGACTTCTTTAAGGAGGTCGCCAAGTCCCGGCTCAATGATGTGTAGTTCACCGGCGTTTGTTTTTTCAACAACCTTAGCATTAATGTCAACACCTGTGATTTTGATGCCGTGTTTAGCGGCGATGATTGCTGTTGGCAGGCCGATATAGCCCAAGCCCATAAAACATGCTTTCATAATTATATCTTGAAATTTGGTATAGTTTATTTTTGATTCGGCGGTTTGCGGTTTTTTGACGGTTATCGGCCGCGAGGTTTTGCCCGCGAGGTTTTCACGTTTTTGCGTTTACCGCGTCTGTAGCGTTTTTGCGATTATTTCTGCGTGGGCGGACGCAATGCATAGTGTCCCTACAATTGGTTGATTGTTAATCTATTATCGGTATTTACCTGTAGGGATACTCTGAATGAGTGTCCGCGAAACGTGGCGTTTTTGCGCAAATCAATTTTCGTAATTTGATTTTGCGTGGTAGCCGTAGGAGTATCCGTAGCGGTATCCGTACTTGTATCCGTAGCGGGTTCCGGTTTTGACGGTTCCGTTGAGGATCACGC
>ERZ791624.1245-NODE-1245-length-12566-cov-3.256814_pt1 | contig 12566 bp, 10 predicted proteins | sample MGYA00510058_ERZ791624 | MGnify/ENA primary metagenome ERZ791624 (study PRJEB30046, sample SAMN00715158) | human gut metagenome | study: EMG produced TPA metagenomics assembly of the A metagenome-wide association study of gut microbiota in type 2... | reverse complement strand
CAGAGCGCGACAAACGCGAAATTAAAAATAATTTTTCCGCTGAATATGCCCAGAGCGCAAGCGGAGGGCATTTCAATCGTTCTCCACCCCGGGGCACCCGGCGGCGCGCCATGCGGCGCACAGCACCTCTTTTTCCGGCTTGGAGAGCTTTTTCAGGGCGGCTTCCCGGCGCAGGGCGGCGCGCTTGTCCGCGCAGCGCTCTATATAGGCAAAGCCCACCCCCCCCCGGGCGCGGGCGGAGTTGTTGATCTTCACCTGGTCGACCGGGTACAGAGGCGACATGATCGGCAGGTATGAGTAATTGTCAAAGCCATAGTCAAACAGCCGTGCGCACTCCGTAAAGTTCTCCATGAGCAGATCGCCGCTGTCAAGCACCGTCGTGGCTGCGCCGCAGACGATGCCCAGAAGATCAAGACCGTCGCCCGTCGCCTCGGAAATGACGCAGCGGCCTGCCTGACTGGTATAGCCGGTCTTGATGCCGTGCGCGCGCGAATAATAGAGCGTATTGGACAGGGAGCGGTAGATCAGCATATTGGTCGTCTTGAGCTTGGGGATGTTCTGCCGCATATTGTCGTCAGGCAGCTGATATTCATAGGTGTCGACGATCTGGCGGAAGTTCTCGCTCTTGAGCGCGGCCTGCGTGATGATGGACAGATCGCGCGCAGTGGTGTAGTGGCTCTCGTCGTGCAGACCGTGGGGATTGCTGAAATGCGTGTTGAGACAGCCAAGCTCATAGGCACGCTGGTTCATCATGCGGACAAAATCCGCCACGGAGCCGGCAATATGCTCGGCAATGACGTTGCAGGCGTCGTTGCCGGAGACGACCATCATGCAGTACAGCAGATTTTCCAGCGTCATCTGCTCGCCGACCTGCAGCCCCGCGACGCTCGAATCGGCGTCCAGATCGTCGAGCGCGGAGGCCGAAACGGTCACAACATCGGACAGATTGCCGTTTTCCAGCGCCAGCAGGCAGGTCATGATCTTGGTCAGGCTGGCAGGATACACGCGCTCGTCCGCGTCCTGCTCATAGACGGCGCGGCCCGTGTTGAGGTCGATGAGAAGCGCGGCCTTGGCCGCGACGGAGAAGCTTGTCCGCGAGGAAAGCAGCCGATCCTCCGGGACGCTGTCGTCCTCTGTGGGAGCGTCCGCGCTGTCGGTCTGCGTCTGCTCCGGGTCTGCCGCCGTCTCGGCATCCACCGCAAGAAGCGGCAGCGTCAGGGAGGACAGCAGCAGGAGCAGGGAAAGCAGCAGGGAAAGACCTTTGTTTTTTTCATTTTTATCTCCATTTTATTCTGTTCGGATTGTACAGAAGCAAAAAAATATGGTATACTGTTTTACACATTATATAACAGGATGGCCCGGTATGTCAAATGGAGGCAGCTGTATGCGGAAAAAGCGTGTTGATCCGGCGCTGGTTCTATGGAGCGCGGCGATCGTTCTGTTCGCCGGCGCGTTCTTTCTCGGCCGCGCGACACTGCGCGGGCCGCTTCTCGAAACGCAGCGCACCGCGCCCGGCAGCACGGCGCAGGATGAATGGCGCAGCCGGGTCGAGGAAAAGGCGGCCACCGCCGCCGAAAAAAGCGCCCGCGTCTGTCTGAACGCAGCGGCAAAGGAAGAGCTTCTGGCCCTTCCGGGCGTGGGCGAAAAGACGGCGGAGCGCATTCTCGCGTACCGGGACACGTATGGGAAATTTGTCACGGTCGAACAGCTGCTGGACGTCGAGGGTATTGGAGAGGGACTGCTGGAACAGCTGCGGCCATACGTCTATGTGGAGGAAAGCGAATGAAAATTCTGGTTGTAGATGATGAAAAGCTGCTCGTCAAGGGCATTAAATTCAATCTGGAAAACGACGGCTACGAGGTCGTGACCGGCTGCGACGGCATGGAGGCCGTGGAGCTGGCGGCGAGCGAAACGCCGGATCTGATCGTGCTCGATCTGATGATGCCCCGGCTCGACGGGCTGGAAGCCTGCACGAAAATTCGGGAGTTTTCGCAGGTTCCCATTATCATGCTGACCGCCAAGTCCGAGGATATGGACAAGCTGCTGGGCTTTGAGCACGGCGCGGACGACTATCTCACAAAGCCGTTCAACATTCTCGAACTCAAGGCGCGCATCCGGGCGCTTCTGCGCCGGGCCGGTACGGCAAAAAAACGGACGCCGGAGCAGACGCTCGTCTGCGGGCACATCACGCTTGACCGCAGCAGCCGCAGCGCGTTTCGCGAGGACGTGCCGGTCGATCTGACGGCGAAGGAATTCGACCTCATGGAGCTTCTGATGCGCAATCCCAACCGCGTATATTCGCGCGAGACGCTGCTCGACGCGATCTGGGGCTACGACGTCAGCAGCGAGATCCGCACGGTGGACGTGCATATCCGGCGGCTGCGCGAAAAGCTCGAAAAAAATCCTGCCCAGCCGGAGCATATTCTGACCAAGTGGGGAGTTGGCTACTATTTCAAGTACTGAACGGCGCAGGCGGCTCATGCCGTCAAGCTCGCAGATCCGCAACGCGCTGGCGTATATGGCCGTTACGGTCCTCGTGCTCGTGTTTCTGAATATTTATTCCGCCTCCGCCTCGCGCGATCTGATGTTCAAGGCAAAATGCTCGTCCGCGCAGGATAAGCTGAAGGTCGTCACGTCCTCGTTCTCCGGCGTGGACGCGCTGACGCAGGAGACGGCGGAGCAGATCATCGCCGTCATCGGCGATATGAACGTCACGCGCCTGATCGTGACCGACGCGTCGGGCCGCGCGCTCTATGATTCCGTCCCCGGCCAGAATGCCGAGGGCAAATTCGTCCTGCTTGAGCCTGTCGTGCAGGCGCTGGGCGGCAGCGACTTTTTTCACTGCGTCTATGAAAACAGCACGCTCAAGAGCTACGCTGCCTCGCCGGTTCTGCTGCATGATACCGTCGTGGGGTGCGTGTATCTGATGGAATACGACGCCTCGCAGGGCAGCATCATCGCAAGTCTCGAACGCACGATCTTCCGCGGCTCGCTGGTGCTGATCGGGATCATCTTTTTGTGCGCGGTCGTGTTTACCGTGACCGGTTCGAGCCGTATGCGGCGGATCATGACCTCCATGCGCCTCGTGCGCGAGGGCGAATACAGCCACAAAATTCAAATGCGCGGCTCGGACGAGTACGCGACGCTGGCGGCGGAGTTCAATAAGCTCACCGACAAGCTGCAGCAGACAGAGATCACCGAACGGCAGTTTGTCTCCGACGCCTCGCACGAGCTCAAAACGCCGCTGGCGTCTATCAAGCTGCTGTCCGACTCCATCCTGCAAAACGAGATGGACGCAGACACGATGCGGGAATTCGTCGCCGACATCGGCGCAGAGTCCGACCGGCTGACGCGCATGGCGCAGAAGCTGCTCACGCTCAGCCGGGCCTCGGCTGACGAGACAGAGGGCGGTGAGCACGAGGTCGTCGACGTCGGGCAGACGCTCTCGCGCGTGTTCCGTATGCTCGTGCCGCTGGCCGACCGGCAGTCGGTCAAGCTGACGGCCAGTGTGGAAAAGGGCTGCACGATTTTGTCCTTTGAGGACGATGCGTATCAGATCCTGTTCAATCTCGTGGAAAACGGCATCAAATATAACCGGGAAAACGGCAGCGTCCATGTCCGGGTGCGGCAGGAGGACGATACCGTTGTCATCGATGTGGAGGATACCGGCAGCGGCATCCCCGAAAACGCACTGGACTCTATTTTCAACCGCTTCTACCGCGTCGACAAGGCCCGCAGCCGTCAGGCCGGCGGCGCGGGACTCGGCCTTTCCATCGTGCATGAGATGGTCGGCCGGAACTTCGGCACGATCACAGTCCGCTCCACAGTCGGCGAGGGCTCGTGCTTTACCGTCACGTTCCCAAGCTTCGGTTCCGGAGAGGAGGGCGACCCGGATGCGTAAAAAGAAGCTCCGCCTGCTTGCCGTGCTGCTGGCGGCGAGTATGCTCTGCAGCTGCTCCGCACCGGTCTATCCCCGCAGCACCGATGAACCGCAGCTTCAGTTCTATTACTGCACCGGCGAAGGCGCGGATACCGGGATCGGCGCGCTTGCCGCACGTCCCGTGTCTGTGCCGGACGAACGCCCGGACGCTGTGCTGCAGCAATATCTGACCGCGCCTGCCGGGGAAGGCTTCTCCCTCCCGGACGGGCTCAGCAGCAGCTGCGCCTTTGATTCCTGCGAGGACGGCACGCTGACGCTGCTTCTGGACGAAACCGCGCCGGAGGGTCTTCCGGCGTCGCTGGCGGCAGCCTGTCTGACGCTCACCATGACGCAGCTGGACGGTGTGGACCGTGTGCGCCTCGTGCGCACGCACCGGCAGACAGAGGCCACCTATACGGCAGATCAGTTTTTACTGTACGACACATCTGCCGATCAGCCGGAATATGCCGTGCGCCTGTATTACCCAGACAGGGACGGCCTGCTCGCCGCGCGCGATGCTGTTGTCCGTACCGCTGACATGGAGCAGCTTCCGCTGCTTGCGCTTCAGGCGCTTGTGGGCCGCGAGGTTCCCGTGAATCTGACGCGGGCCATCCCCTACCGGACGCAGGTGCTCGACCTTTCCGTCACGAATGGCTCGGCCAGCGTAGTCCTGTCCGACGACTTCATGAGCTGCGACGTCTCCGCGCAGCAGGCCGCGAACGCTGTGCGCGCCATCGCCGCCACGCTCTGCGCACTGGACAGCATCACCGCCGTGCAGCTGTCCGTCATCGGCGAGTCCGGCCTGACCTATTACGATATCTCCCAACCCATCACCCCGCAGGCAGATTGGTATGCGGAGTAGATCGCATCGTATAGCCGTTGTCCTGCGTGTGCAAAAAGCGCGTTTGTTTCAAATCTGTTTCAAAATAACGCGGGATTTATGCGATACTGTCTGCAAAGGATATGATAGCATGACGATCCGGCAGCCCCCAAGCTCCTGCAAACCGTCTGGGGCGTAGGATACCGGCTGAACGCGGTGACAGGTTAAATAACAGATGCCCTGCAGGGAAGGCTTTGAAAATCGCCCGGCTCTTTGGATAGAGCCGGGCGATTTGTGTTCAGATGCCGCCTGCGATATAGTGTTTGCGTTTATTCTCCTCCACGCGGTCTTCAATGGCGTGGGAGGCCTTGTAATAGCCCTTGCGAATCTCGGCGGTAATAAATTTCACCAGCACGATCGTCAGGCAGACGACCGGCATGGCGGCCAGGAGCGTCCCCAGCAGCAGGTACAGCGCCGCGTAGCTCTCGGCCATGCGGGCGGCGTTTTCCCAGTAGGGATAAATGACGCCGTTCGTCGTCATACTGCGCTTGCCGAACGCGCCGATCACGGAAATAAGGCCGGAGACGGAGAATCGTCCGGTATTCTGGACGATTGCGCCGCTGCCGATGGGGAATTTCTCGGTCATAAGCTTTTTCGCAAAGCCCGAGACGGGGTCGGGCAGGACGATCTCATAGCAGTCGATGGGCAGTTCCGCCATGGCGTTCAGGGCGCTGTAACTCATATAGATCATGGCTGTGGACGTGCTCGAACCGCTTGTATCGCCTGAGGCTTCGTTCCCGGCAGCAAGGGCGGCGTTCGTCGCAAAATCTGACTCACTCTGCACGACGCCCGCGATGGGGAAGGTTCGGCCGTTGATCGTAACCTCCATTCCGGCCACGTCGCTGCTGCCGAACAGGTTGAACGCCGTCTGCGCATCCAATACGACGCGGTCGGCCATGTAATCCTCGTCCGAGATATAGCCGCCGGACAGGAGCGTCAACGGGTGGAACAGGAAATAGTTCCCACCTGCGCCGACCGCCGTGACCGTCACGCTGCCGGGCGATTTGCCGGAGACGGACAGGCTCCCCCCGCCCCCCCGGGGGGCCGTTTTTCTTATACCGCCCGCGGCAGCTGTTGCAGGCGACTCCCCCTGCCGCTGTAGGCGTCGGTGTAGAGGCTGCCGCCCTCAGGCGCTTCCATGGAGTTCTGGACGAACTCGTTTTCAAGCGTCGCGCGGAACGAACGGATATCGTCAAGGGTTTTCGTCTCTGTGGTAGGCAGGAATGCGGAGATCTGCGCAAAGCGGTCTTCGCCGTCGCCGCGCCAGACGTCGGCGGCGGACTGCGTCTTGAGCATGCCGCGCACGTGGCCGAGCATGGCGAAGCAAAATACCGACAGCGCCGTCTGGATCAGGCACGCGATCAGGAGGGCCAGCTTCCCTCCGTGGAGTCTCGGCAGCCTGTGCCGCCGTTCAAACCGGCCGCGCTGCTTCATCCGTTATCCGCAAGCCGCACTTGCTTGCCGGCCTCCACGGGCTTATTGCTGGTCGTGATGATGAAATCGCCCTGGCTGATGCCGGAGACGGCGGCGGACTTATCGTCGCGGGCCAGCCCCTGCACAGTGACGCGGGTAGCGATATAACGGCTGCCGAGCGGCGAATTCTTCGACTGCAGGACATAGACGAATTTGCCGTTGGAGTCCTCGCGCAGACCGGAGAGCGGGATGAGCGCGTCATAATTGGCACTCTTCTGGCCGATGGAGAGCGTAACGTTCTGCCCGGCCTGAATGTCGCCCGTGAGCGTGAAGACGAGGGTGCGATTGCCCGAAGACTGGGAATTTGTGATCTGGTCGAGCGTCGCGACTGCGTCGCCGCCCCAGAAGTTGACCAGCTCGGCGGTATCGCCGACCTTGACCTTTTTGGCCTGCTCGTTTGTGACGTCAATTTTGACGGTAAAGCCCCGGTCGGTCACGTTGATGGTCGCAAGCGGCTGCTCCTCGCCGCCGATAGACTTGCCCGCAGAGGCGCTGATGGACGCGATGGTGCCGGACACGCTGGATTTGACCTCCAGCTCATCGGCATTCTCGCGGAGCTTCTCCAGATCGGCTTTCTGCTTTTCGATTGCGCGCTTCTGTGCTTCCATGCCGATACCAGAGGAATCACCAAGGCTTTTCGTAAACAGGAGGTCTTCGAGTTCAGTTTTAGCCTGTTTCACAGTTTTAGCCTGATCCTCTGCTTTGCCAAGTGTTTCAATCGATTCTTTCAAGTCAGCAACCTGATAATTCAGGTTTGTAATAGTATTCTCGTAGCCCTTTATTTCGTTTTCATATTGCGAAATCACACTTTTCTTGCTGCTTAAGTCCGCGAAAACCTTATCATAGACATCTGTGACTTTTGCATTATCGACGACCCATTCCTGCTTGTCTGTGTTCCAAGTCGTAATATCATAGTTCATTTCATTTGGATTGAGTGCATTAATAGCTGCTTGGTCGGAAACAAGTGTCGTATATGCAAGTGATACCTGTTTGTAGTGATCTTTAAGCCCGCTCAGTCCTTCGAAATCATTCGGGTAGTTGATCAGGTATGTTTCGACCTCTGCATCATACCGATTCTGATCTTTTGCCAGCGCAGATGCAATTTGGTCAACATCCTGTCCTGCGTTTGTTCCCTCATTGCGTAGATGCTGTGCAAATTTTCTTAGCAAATCATAGTATTCTTTATAAAGATACTCGTCCCGTTTCAGTGCATCGACTGCATCTTTCAGCGTTCCAACCTTTGTTACCTCTGCTTCCAGCTCAGTAATTCCAGTTTCCGCCTCGGTCTTTTTTGCCTCTGCTTCGGTTTTAGTTTTCGTTACTTCTTCAATCTGCCGTTCAAGTGCTTTCTGCCGTTTTTCCGCCTCAACTTTTGCAGTCTCGACTCGGCTGGCATCCATAGAACTATATTGGCGCAACAGAGCCAGCGCCTCATTATACGCTTCCTGTGCCTTTTGAATCGTGCGGTCGTTCTTCGCGGCTTCGATACCAGCATCGATCAATGCCTTATCATAGGCATCCTGTGCTTCCTGAAGCGCGTCTTCCGCTTTGGACACTTCCTCCGAATCCTCCGCTTCCAGCACGAAGAGGGTATCGCCGACGTTGATCTCCTGGCCGGTCTTGACCAGCACGCTGGAGACCTTGCGGGTCTGCTTGATCGTGACGTTATAGACCTCGCTGGCCTCGACGGTCCCCTGCCCGCGGATGCGGGCGTTGATCGCGCCGGAGGACACCTGCTGCGTGGCGACCTCTGGCAGCGAGGCGTTCATGATCGTTTTTGAGAAAAAGGTCAGCACCAGCAGCACGGCCAGCAGGATGATGGCCGCGGTTTTGACCCATTCGCGTTTTCTTACACCGTTTTCCATATCTCTTTCCCTTATCCTTTCACAGAGCCAGAATGTGCGATACCCTCCACCAGATACGCCTCGCCGTGCAAAAACAGCAGAAGGCCGGGGATCATGTAAATGACAGCGGCGGCGAAGGCAATGCCGATCTCGCCGGCGTTGATGCTGGACAGGAACATCGAAAGCGGCTGCTTTTCAACGTCGTTGAGCAGGATCAGAGGCTGCTCGACCATGTTCCAGTTGTCGATGAACACAAGGATCGCAATGGAATAGAGGGCGCTCCGGCACTGCGGCAGGCAGATGTTCCAGAAGATGTGCCACTCGTTCGCGCCGTCGATCTTGGCCGATTCAATGACGGCCATGGGGATGCGGCGCATAAATTTGGTGAGCAGGAATACCGAGAACGGCGCGAACGCGCCGGGCAGGAAGATCGCCCACCGGGTATTGAGCAGGTGCAGCCAGTCACTGACCAGATAGTTCGGCACCAGCGTGACCTGATACGGCATGAGCATCAGGATCACATAGAAGAAAAACAGACTGTCGCGCACCTTACCGCGCCAGCGCGTGAAGCCGTAGGCCGCAATGGACGCGACCATGAGCTGTGCAAAGACGATCGGTGCGGTTAGAATCACCGAGTTCCAGAATTTCAGCAGATAATCCGGACTTTTGAGCAGAACCGTGAAATACTGCGTGAAGCTGACCTTGTCGGGAATGAATTTGAGATTGATGGTCTTGGAGATATAACTCTTGCCGTCGTTGGCATTCTCGAAGACCTGCCCATAGCTGGCTGTGATCTCGCTCTGGGTCATGAACGAATTCGTGATCGTCAGAACCGTCGGCAGCAGAAACAGGAGTGCAAAGACAGCGCAGAGAATAAAGCACGTCGCGCGGGAAAAATACCGTTTTTTCTTTCTCATCCCTCCACGTCCTTTCCGAAGATGTTCTCCACAAAGAACAAAAGCGCAATGAGAATGACGATCACGATTGCCAGCAGCACTGCCGCGGCGGAAAGCCGCTGATAGTCGGCGGAGTTGAACATGTTGTTCATGAAATGCTGCATCATGTAAAGCCCGTCGTAGGGGTAATTGCCGGTGAGCAGGTAAATCTCCCGGAAGACCTTGAACGAGTTGATGATGGACAAAATCGTCACGAACAGCACCGTCGGGGAAAGATACCGGAGCTTAATATGGAAGAACTGATACGCCGCCGACGCACCCTCGACCTCCGCGACCTCGAGAAGCTCGCGCGGAATATTGCTGAGCGCGGCCATGAACAGGATCATGTTGTATCCGAGGTTTTTCCACAAAAACAGCACAACAATGACGACCATGCAGTAATCTGATTTCAGCCAGTCGATCTTGTCCGCGCCGAACACGGCCAGAAATTCGTTGACGACGCCGTTATAGTGGAACAGCACCTGCCAGATCAGAATGATGGACGCGATGGGCACCATCATGGGGCTGAGGAAGAACGTGCGGAACTCGCTCTTGAGCGGAATGCGCGCCTCGAGCATCAGCGCCAGTCCCAGCGACAGCACGACCGCCAGCGGCACGGAAAGGCCGGTGAACGTGAACGTGTTTCTGACCGCGATCTTGAACGCGCCGTTCTGCCAGACGTTGATATAGTTTTTGAGACCCGCAAAGCTGTGGTCGGTCAGACCCGCGGTGAAGGAATAATAGACGACGATCAGAAACGGGATGATATAAAACGCCAGCATACCGAGAAAGCTCGGCCCGGAGAAGCACATCGACGCGAGAAAATCGCGCACCCTGTTGTTCATCCGCGTCCATAGCCCTTTCCCGGACGGTCTTGTTTCATATTTCCCGCGCGACCGGAGAGATAGCTTCTGCACGTTTTCGTGTCTCCTTTGCGTTGGAAAATGCTCATAACTCCCGACCGAATCTCAATCGGAATTTATCGGCATTTTCATTTCTGGGTGGGAAATCCGCATATACTTACGCACTTGTTTGTAGGGGCCATGCCCACATCGGCCCGCGCAGAATGCACTGTTTTTAACGGAAACCTTCGGCTAATTCGCAGCTTCCCAACGGGCCGATGTGGGCATCGGCCCCTACAAAAGCCTGTTCCCCGTTGCTCCTCGCTTGCCGCGTTAGGCGCGGCAAGGGAGCTTTTTTTGTTGTTTTACCGCTGCTCCTGTACGTACAGGTTCACGCGGCTCTGGATCATGTTGGCAGTGGTCTGAACATCCTTGTCTCCGGCAAAGTAGGCGGCGACCTCGTCAGTGATGATATCGAGGATCTCCTGATCGTAGTCATAGACGCTGCGCGTGCTGTTGATCACGCCCAGGATCTGGTCAATGTCCTCCTGCGTCAGCGCATAGACATCCTTATAGACCGTTTCGCCGTTTTCCATGGTCTCATAGCTGCCCCGGATGGCCTTGTCGGGCTCACCGTCGCCGTCCCAGTCGACCTGTTCGCCTTTTTCGTCCAGCTGGTACTGCTCGGTCATGATGTCGGTCATTTCTGCGTCAAACGCGGCCTGACTGATGGGGAAGCCGTAATAGTAATTGTTCTCGTCTATCGTGTTCATCTTTTTGATGATCGAGCAGACGAAGTCCCACGCGGCGTCGGGGTATTTCGTGACGGAGGAAATGGCCATCGGCATCTGAAGCTCGAACGAGCTGCCGGAGCCGTCCTCGGTCGGATATCCGGTAAAGGTGATCTTGTCGCGGATCGCGTAGACGTTCCAGATATAGGAGTCAAAGTTGTACATCCCGGTCGTCGACATGAGCTGCTTGCCGTTCGTGATGCGGGTCGCGTCAGATTCCCACATCGCGTCGTCAACGGCGATATCGGCGGAGGAGGCATAAGCAATCGCGCCGTCACCGTCACTGGTTTCTGCCGGGAAGGAATTGCAGAAGGCCAGCAGCTGCTGGAACGCCTCGGAGTCAAACTCGCACTTGCCCGTCGTCCAGTCGACGAAAGCAGACAGGTTGCGGGACAGGCAGTTCGACAGAGCCGTGTTCTTCGTCCAGCCGTTGGAGAAGACCGTCGCGCCCTCCTGCAGCTGTGTCATGGCGTCCTGCACGGCAGCGACGTTCCATGTGTCATACTGGCTCGCGATGGAAGACAGCGCGTAGGCCGTCTGCACGGAGAAGCTGGTGGGCAGCTCATAGAGCTTGCCGTCCTTTTCCAGCGCACTCATGACCTGTGGGACAAAATAGTCGCGGCTCAGGCCGTTTCCGCCGTCCATAAATGTGTTGAGATCGGCAATCACGCCCTTGGCGGCGTACTTATCAATCGGCAGGTTGCTGGTCAGGAAAATATCCGGCACGCTGCCGCTGATGATCTCGGTGGTGAGCTTGGTGACGCCGGCGTTATAATCGTCGTCGGTCGCGTACTCGCTGTAGTCGACGACATTGATGCGGTACTCGTCGTTCGTCTTGTTGTATTCGACGATCATGCTGCGCAGGTCCCAGTCGAGATACATGCACGCGAGCGTCAGAACCTTCTTTTCCTTGATCTCAGACGCGTCCACACGGTGCAGGACGATCAGCTGATAGGTCGTGGGGTCGGTGCTCCAGTCCTGCATGAGGGCGGCCACGCGGCTGTCGGAGAGCATGGCATAGCCCGACATATTGTTGGTGTCAACGTCGCAGGCCAGCCAGTCGACGAGCTTATCCTTCGTGTCCGTTTTGGCGGTATAGCCATAGATGTTATTATTGTAGGCGTAGTAGAAGTCATAGGCATCGTCGCCCGGGAAGATGCTCCACACGTTGGACGGCAGCTTGACCTTCTCGCCCCAGTCCTTCGTTTCCAGATCGATGGGGACGAAGTACTGGCCGTTTTCATCGGCGGCATTCACGTCGTCCGTGTAGTTGTACCACATAACGCCAACCTGCTGTGCGTTCAGCCGGTTCAGACTGCCGTTATACTGGCTGCCGTCGAGCTTGAACTGCACGTTGCCCTCTGCATCGAGGACGTAAATATTATTATAGTCGCTGACGTAGAGATTGCCGGCGGCGTCGACAGCAAACGACGAAAGATTGCTGCTCATGCCGTCCTCGGTGTCATCTGCATTCGTATCGGAAAGATCGATGCTTGCAATCGTGCTGCCGTCGGCAGCGACGTGCATCAGATACGAGCCGCCGATATCTGTGGAGGGGTAGTTCCACTTGCTGTCCGTGTTGGGGTCAAAATCGTCGGGCAGCTCATACTGCGTCGCATAGACGTTTACAAGCATCCAGAGCGTGCCGTCGTCAGAGCCGATCATGTTGTAGCAGTCGACGCTGCCCTCCGCTCCCTCCGGAACCTCCGGCAGCTGCAGGTTGGAAAGCTCTGTGCATATGCCGGTATCCGGGTCAATGGTCAGAACGCCCAAGCGGGAGTTGTAATACGACCAGGTTTCGCCCGTGTCGGGGTCAGTGTTGGTGATCTCCTCGCCCTGTATGCCGACCGAGGCATAGAGCGTCGGTCCCGCCGGCGCCGAG
>ERZ791624.1244-NODE-1244-length-12569-cov-5.151910_pt1 | contig 12569 bp, 14 predicted proteins | sample MGYA00510058_ERZ791624 | MGnify/ENA primary metagenome ERZ791624 (study PRJEB30046, sample SAMN00715158) | human gut metagenome | study: EMG produced TPA metagenomics assembly of the A metagenome-wide association study of gut microbiota in type 2... | reverse complement strand
GGTCGGGTGCTCCCGCCCCGGTCTGCGCAAAGATCTGCTCGCCCGCCGAGCCGATATTGACCGAGATCACATCGGTCTGCTCAAATCCGGGCAGCGCGATCAGTCCCGCCCGGCCTGCCAGCAGCACGAGCGCGGCTGCCGCCGCGATAGCCGCAGCGGGAACCCAGGCCCGGCGCGGCTTCCTTTTCTGCTCCTGCCGGATCGCCCGCATCACGCCGTCGTGCAGCGCCGCAGGCGGCTCCAGCTCGCTTTCCTGCAGCAGCGCGTCCAGCTCGTGCAGCTGCCGCCATGTTTCCCGGCAGTCCGGACAGGCGTCCAGATGGGCCTGCAGCGCCGCCGATTCCTCCGCTGTCAGCGCCTCGTCCAGCTCCCGGTTCATAAGCTCCAGCGCGTTTTCACAGTTCATGGCTCGCCCACCTCCTGTTTATTCCGAGCGTTTAGACGCGCCGGTTTCAAAAAAGTTCCCGGCGTCCAATCTTTTTTTCAATTGGAGCCGCGCACGCGCCAGACGCGACTTGACCGTTCCGACCGGAAGATCCATGATCTGCGCGATCTGCTCATACGGCAGCTGCCGCACCACGCGAAGCTCCAGAATTTCGCGGAAATCGACCGGGAGCGCGTTCATGGCATTCCGGATGGCCTCCTGCTTTTCGTTGAAGATCACGCGTTCCTCCGGCAGCGGTTCAGGGTCTGGAACGGACAGCTCCTTCCCCTCGTCCTCATCATCGGAAAGCGTGAGCGAAACGTGCTGCTGCCGCTTCTGCTTGCGCAGAAAGTCGATGCAGACGTTCTGCGTCATCCGGTAGAGCCAGGTGGAGAACGCCGCGTCAAACTGATACTGCGCCAGCGTCCGCCACAGCTTCAGAAACACCTCCTGCGACAGGTCGAGCGCGTCCTCGGCGTTTCCCGCCATGCGCCAACAAATATTATAGACCGGTTTCTGATGCAGCAGCATCAGCTGCTCAAACGCAGCCGCGTCCTGTGCGGCCGCTCTGCGGATCAGGCTGTCATCCTGCAAGAGCTTCACCCCAAATCTCTCTTGATCCCGTCTGCGATCCGTTCGATCTCGTCCATCGTCGAGATCGCCGAAATTTTTTCTTTATAATAGCCGCTGTGCGCAACGCCGCGCAGGTACCATGCGAAATGCTTCCGCGCCTCCAGACAGGCGATGTGTTCGCCCTTATCCTGCGCCGCAAGGCGGAACTGCCGCAGAGCCGTATCGACGCGGTCGCATAGAGGCGGCGTTTCCGGCACGGCCTCGCCGCGCAGCGCGGCCTGCGCCTGTTCGAACACCCAAGGGTCGCCGAACGTCGTCCGGCCCAGCATGAGCAGATCCGCTCCCGTGCGCGCCGTGCACTTCACCGCGTCCTCCGCCGTAAAAATATCGCCGTTGGCGATCACGGGGATCTTCACGGCCTCCTTGACCGCGCGGATGCAGTCCCAGTCGGCAACGCCGGAATAGAGCATAGTCTTCGTCCTGCCGTGGACGGCGATCGCCGACGCGCCCGCCCGCTCGAGCATTGCGGCCAGCTCCGGCGCGTTGCATGAGCTCTTGTCCCAACCCTTGCGCATCTTGACCGTGACCGGCACCGGCACGGCTTTCACAACGGCCTCGACGATCCGCGCAGCCTTTTCCGGGTCCTTCATCAGCGCGCTCCCGTCGCCGTTGTTCGCGATCTTCGGCATGGGGCAGCCCATGTTGATATCGATAAAATCTGCGCCCGACGCCTCCAGCGCCAGCGCCGCGCCGTCCGCCATGACGGACGGGTCATTGCCGAAGATCTGCGCGCCGCAGACGCCGAGCGGCGTTTTGTGCAGCAGACTTCTGCTCTTTTTATCCTGATAGATCAGCGCACGGGACGAAACCATTTCCGTCACCGTCACCGCCGCGCCCAATTCCGCGCAGATCGTGCGGAACGCCAGATCCGTTACCCCCGCCATCGGCGCAAGCACCAGATCGCCCATGATTTCCAAATTTCCCAGTTTCATGCTTACAGTTCCAAGGTATCGTCCTGATCGATCCAGTCCTGTACCGGAACGACCGTGAATTCCGTTTTCGTATTGCGGATGACCACGCGCCGCAGTCCCGCGTTAATGATCATGCGCCTGCACATCGAGCAGGAGGTCGCGTCGGACAAGATCGCGCCTGTCTTCGCGTCGTGGCCGACGAGATAAATGTCCCCTCCGATGCACTCGTTGCGGGAGGCGGAAATAATGGCGTTCGCCTCGGCATGGACGCTGCGGCACAGCTCATAGCGCTCGCCGCGCGGCACACGCATCTGCTCGCGCACGCAATAGCCGAGATCGGAGCAGTTTTTCCGCCCGCGCGGCGCGCCGTTGTATCCGGTCGCGACGATCTCGTCGTTGCGGACGATGATCGCGCCGTATTGCCGGCGCAGGCACGTCGAGCGTTCGAGCACCGTCTCGGCGATGTCCAGATAATAATTCTCCTTTACGATCCGTTCCATGGCGCATCCCTCCCGAATGTTCTGGTTTCTGATTAGGGTGTATCTGAAAACTCATGATGTGACCGGCAGCGAGGGATTTTTGCGTTGCGCAAGACATTTTTTCGCAGGAATACTGACGTATTTCAAGGAAAAATGACGCGGCGCACCGCAAAAAGGCCCGCTGTCCGGGTGCGTTGGGAGTTTTCAGATACACCCTAGTATATCATACTCTTTTTTCCGGAGCAACTGAAATCCTTGCTCTTATCCGCGATTTATGGTATACTGTGTAGGAATCTCAGGAGGAAAGGCGGCGAGGGAATGAAGCTACGCAGATGGATCTGTTTTCTGTTGTGTCTTGTGCTGACCGTGTGCCTGTGCGCGCCTGCGCTGGCCGACAGCGAGCTGTTCTTCGTCGCCGTCAACGACACCATTCCCCTGACGCTGAGCGTCTTCCCGACCTACTCCGGCGGCACGCTCTACGTGCCCTATCAGGTCTTCGACAGCCAGCCGTGCGGCGTTACGCCGTCGTACAATCAGGCCAAGCAGACCTATGTTCTGCTCAGCCGCACCCGGCAGATGATCTTCGATCTGGCCGCCGGAACCGTCAGCGACGAAAGCGGCAGCGTCTCGACCGCGAACGTACTGTACCGCAGCGGCATTCTCTATCTGCCGCTCACGTTCTGCGCCTCGCATTTCGGCCTCAAGACCACAATGCTCGAATCCGCAGGCGGCTATCAGATCCTGCGCTTCACCGACGGCAGCGAAGTCTATGACGATTCGCTGTTTGTAGAAAAGGCCGAAAATCTGATCGCCTACCGCGTCCGGCAGAACCAGAGCGGCTCGCAGTCCCCGGAAAGGCCCACCGACCGCCCCAACAGCGGCTCACAGGGCACGCAGGAGCCGTCCGCCGCGGAAAAAAAGCCGGCAACCGTCTACCTCGCCTTCACCGGCAGCGAGACCATGCGCGCCAGTATGGCTGCACTGGAAACCTACAAGCTGCACGGAACGTTCTTCCTGACGGAGGCGGAAATTTTCGCCGATCCGTCGCTGGTCTTTGAGCTGCTCGCCGCAGGCCACTCCATTGGCATCACAGCAGGAGAAGACGATGAGGATCTCTCCGGCGCGCTCACGCGCGCAAACGACGCGCTCTGCGCCCTCACCTGCCAGAAAACGCTTCTCGCGCTCCTGCCCGCCGAGGCAGAGACTCCAGACAGCTACTGCGTCTTCCACGCGCCGTCCTCCCCCGTCTCTGCGGCGGACGCCGCCGCGTCCGAAACAGCGCACCTGCTCGTCTGCTCCGAGAACACAGAAGCTGATCTCTACACCCTGTTTTCCGCCGAGGCCCGCGTCCTCCAGCTGCTCGAAAACGCCGACCGTACATAGCCTCCGCCCGCCCACGCAGATTTTTTTCAAAAATCCGAAAAAAAGACTTGCAATTTCCGAAAAGATCTGATAGAATAATTCCGCCGATGGGGGTATAGCTCAGCTGGGAGCCCGGTTGAAGCGGTAAACAACCCCCGCACTAATTGAATAAGAAATTACTCAGCGCACCCCTTATACGGGGGTATAGCTCAGCTGGGAGAGCGCTTGACTGGCAGTCAAGAGGTCAGCGGTTCGATCCCGCTTATCTCCACCAATCGGGTGCGCTGGGTATTCTTAATAAATGCTTGCTTTGAAAAAAGCAAGTTTTTTGTTTTATGCCCACTTCTCTTTTGAAGCGGGCTTTTCTTATGCGGCGATTGCCGAAATGTCCAGCCCAGCGCTGAACTGCTCAAAGTCAATGTTGAAGTCGATATGCAGCCGATAGTCTCGATACACTTCCACACGCCGGATCAGGCAGCTCACAATCATTTTCTTTGACTCCATGCTGGCGCTGTCGTACATGTCCGCCCATGAGATAATATCGTCGTACTGAGCGTTTAAGGCATCCAGCATGGCCTGTCCCTCGTCGTAGGCCGCCTGCGCTGTCTCCATAGTATGCTGAACTTCGAGACATTTTGTCTCACAGTCAGAGATCAGAGAACTAAGCAAGTCCTGCGGAAAAGCGCTTTCGCCCCGGAGGGATTTAATGACCTCCGCTCGGAGCGTATCAAGCTCGGCGGCAGCCTTGGCATAATCGGATTTAGCGCTTTTGAGAAGTGCTTTTCGTTCTTCCATCTTTTCACGGTAGCGGATATTAACGATCTCGCTTTTAGGGATTGCTTTCATCCGCTCAAAGATCTGCCGCACCACCTTATCAATGATACCGTCAAGTATATGCGCCGTGTAGCCCGTTTGCCCGTCACATTCGGTTTGCTTTCGTGTCTTGCCGTAGCAGATATACCGCACACGCTTTACAATGCGGTGAGCATCTTCCTTACACGGGTAAGCCTTGCCGTTGGTGGTGAGTGCCAGCCGGGAGCCACAATGCCCGCAAAAGACATTCCCGGCCAGCAAGGACTGACCACGGGTATTCAGCGGTACACGCCGTTCCTGTTCGGCGGAGTTGGCGCGGGAGGTACGAATGTGCTGTGCGGCCTCAAACAGCTCCGGCGCTATGATCTTCAAATGGGGCAGCGTTTGGGAGCGGCTTTCGCCGCTGCGAAGTACCCCAGTATATGTCAGATTGCAAATGATACCGCGAATGCTGGCGTGATGCCACATTTTACCCGTTCTCGCCCGATAGCCGAGGTTATTTAAGTAGGTGGCGATCCGTTGAGCACCGAAACCCTCATGCACATACTTGTCAAAGATAATCCGTACCACAGCGGCCTCGGCTTCATTGATAGCCAGCTCAAAAACCTCGTGCTTGCGTTTATTGAAGCGTCCGCTTTTTACAAGGTCATACCCATAGGGAGCAAGACCGCCCTTGAAACCGCCGTCCTCGACAAGCTGGCCGAGAGCGGTTTTTGTGCGAATTGAAGTCTTTTCGCTTTCGCCGTCAGCCTGCCAAAAGCGGATGTAGTTGGTGAGCTTGTCCGTGTGATTATCAAAACGCTGCTCACCCTCCTGCGTACTCCAGACCCGGATGCCGTTCTTAACAAACCATTCCACCACAAAAGGCGTTTCGTCAGCGATACGCCCGATGCGGTCAAACATGAACACAAGCAGAATATCGAATTTTCCCTGCTTGGCTCGTTCCTTGATGATTTGCAGCTTGTCCCGGTTTTCGGCTCTAACCTTATGCCCAGACACGCCGTCCTCCTGCTCCTCGTGAACAATCGTCCAGCCCATTTTTTCACAGAAGCGATGGCACTCTCTGCGCTGCATGGGAATGTCGGCTTGGCTTTTGTCGTTGTAGTCCACCTGCTTGTCGGTAGACACGCGGTATAGGCAATCGACCCGATTACCTGTCATCATTCTGTTTTCTATCATATTGATCCGTCCTTTCATTTGTCGATGGGTCAATGAAAAAACGCAATCAATACGCGGGGAATATGAAGTTTTCAAGGTACATAGGGACTACCCCCACTATTATTATCCCTCTGTTCGGGAGGGATTGCAAGGATGTCGCCGGAGCTATTTTTTGCCGTATTGTTGGCAAAGGAAGATAGTAGAATCTGCTTTACATGATGGAGCGCTGCCGCATTTTTGCAGTCTGCAAAGCTGGCGGTGATGGCGTAGCCATCCACAGCAAATGCGGTATGTTGTTTTCTCTGCTGCATAAAGACCTCCTTTTCAATTCTCGGCAACAGGGAAAGGCCAGCGCCTCATAAAAACGCTGGCCTACGGCTTATGACCTTGGGACGAAATGTCCCAAGGTGTTTTTGAAAGGCGGGAGCGCCGCACCCGCTCCTGTTGGCCTGTCATAAGACAGCTCATATTCAATGCGGCGCTCCCTCACAGCGGACAGCGACGATCCGTGACGGAGCATCAACTACCTTGCTGCGGAGAAGTGAAAACTACCTCTCATATACCAAGGACAAAAATCGGGCAAATGGAGATACCCTTAGAGAAATTTTTTCAAATATTTTCTCATGGCCGCCTTGCCGCTTTTGACGGAATGGCGAACGGCGCTCTTGTCAACGCCTTGCTCCCGGGCGATCTGGCGGTAGCTCTTGCCGAGGATCAGATGCGCCTCCACCCGGACACCCTGCACCTCCGGCAGAGAGTTGAGGGCGTTCCACAGGTGGACGAACAGCTCCATACGATCCAGAAGCTCCTGCGGCGTCGGCTCATGCAGGCAGGCCGAGTATTCGATCCCATCGTCACAGTCGAGGGAATACTGCGCCTTGTTGCGGGTCGTGCGCCGCTGATAGGCTGCCTCATACAGCTTGTCCGCCTTCAGCTCGGCGGCCACTTCGTCGGAAACTTCGATGTATTCATCATGGGTGTACCAAGCGTAAAAGTCCTTCAGATTGATGGTCGTCATTTGTATTTCCTCCATTCAGTTCATGTGTGGGTGGGTGAACAGAACGGAGGAACGGCGGGGATCGGCAGCCGGGGCTGGCTGCTTTGGGACAAATTGTCCCAAGGTGCAGGCATATAAAAACGCCCGCACAGCAGGACGCTATGCGGACGCGCGAAATATTACCGTTATTATTGTACTTATTTATTTCATGTTCATGTCCGGAATACTCCGCTGCGGAGCATGGGCTTTTTTTGACCGCAGATTATTAGGGGGATTACAGAATATAAAAATAGACACGGCGATCCTCCGTAGGCCACCGTGCCTTTACAGTTTCAATGGGTCGTCATTGGTTTGTGTGTAGGCGCAAAGAAACGGCGGCTCTGAAAATCAAAGCCGCCGCTTCAAATGGGCGTGTCGATAGGGCTGCTGTACGACGGCTTTTTTTCTTTTGCCGTCGTGCGGCAGTTTCTAAATCAACATGATAGGCTGTTAATCGGTAGTGCTGCCAACCCAATTAGGATTGAAAGTTGTCATGCACTCCGTATCTCCATCCACGGATTTTGACACGAGAAGTCCGTTTTTGATGTCTTTCAGGGTCTGCTCATATTCAGCAATGCTCTGATCTGTCATTTCCTGCGTCCACTCGAAAGATCCCTCGCTGGTTTCAACCATTGTGTGGTCATCGGCCATTTCCTGAAGATTTTTCTTTTCCTGCTCCAGCCATTCCTTGTACTCGTCATAAGTCCACCACTCATAGCTGATTGCGGGATGGCTATTGTCATAATCTTCTTCGGACACCCAGCTTGCACCATTGTCCTCGCTGACAAAGATCTTTCCGCTCTCCTTGTCCTTGTAGCTCATAACGCCATCGGAATCATCCGATGTGGACGCGACCGTTTTCTGCTGTGCAGAATTGGCAGCAGGTGCGTTCAGATCATGAGCCTCTGCGAGCCCGTGCAAGGGGCTTACTGCCCCCAGCCCCATCAATACCGTCAGAGCCAATGCTCCAAATTTAGCTTTTACCATTTTTGTTTTGCCTCGCTTTCAAAATTATAGCCGTCCTCTTAAGGACAGCTAAAATATAGCGGAAACTGTACTTCAAGGAGTGAATAATATGAAAAACCATCGCATATTTTCGACATTGATTGAAAGCCAAAAGAAAAGTTATATTAGCCGTAACCCCAATTTATTGCGCCGTTCTTCGTAGGCGTTTGCAGTTCATCGATTGAGAACAGCTTTTGTTCAGGCTGCTTTGAGACTTTTTCTTGCAGTACCTTAACTTCCTGTGCCGTCCTACTGACCAATGCTGGTGCGGGCGGCAACTTGAAATCCTTGGGATTTGGATAGCGATTCACATTCCCATAGCTAAGACTGTAACAGTCAACCATTCTGGCAAGCGGCGTGAACCTGTACTTTTGCACTCCATCCTCGTCAAAAGAATATGTGCTCTGCATCATAAGGCCAACGGCTAACAGACCTTGAATTGATAAGGAATATTCAAATTTATCTTCAGCAATTTGATCCGCAACAAATTGGAGGTCTTCTGCAACAGACTGCGTGATCACATGACAAATTCTGAAATACTCTTCCAGCGTAATAAAATCGGCAGAAAGGCTGCGGCTGGCATTGATCAGATAATCAATTTTCTTTTCAGCATCCGATTTTTCAATACACGATAGTAAACGCATGGTGTTGTCGTTTTTATTAGGCTACTTCGTGGGGACCCCAACTATGGCCAGACGTTGTGTGTCCAAACAGGTTGGGCGGCATGATGCAGCCTGCCACGGCTGCCCACGGTGCGTTTCCCGCTCGCCGGAAGCTCACTGCTTCCGGGTCTTCGCGCGCGCCGTGCGCTTTTCCCAACCTGCGGTGTTGTCCGCGTTGCTGGTTATTCAGTTGTTTGGGATTGTGATCCCACCTCCGTATTTCCCCCAAAGAGCACCAAAAGGAGCGCTGCGGCCATTTCCCGGTCGCAGCGCTCCTTCATTAATCTAGCTTTTTTTGCACTTTGAATTCCGTAGTCGCTACATTAGTCGCTATGCCGGTTCGAAATTTGATTTTTTGCCTTTTGTAGTCGCTACAATAGTCGCTACGGCAGCGATTCAGGCGGCATTGCCCGGCAGCAGGAGACTTCTGGCAGCAGTTTTTGTTTCATTTGCTTTTTCCACGCGCAGATTTTCGCCGCCAAACAGAATCGGGGCGCAGATTTCCAAGATCCTGTCATAGATGCGGGCGTGCGCAAGATCGTCTGGGTGTTTGAGTGCATCCAGCGTCAGATTTGTTGTGACGATCAACGGTTTGCGGCTTCGGTATCTGGCGTCGATCACGGCGAAGACTTGCTCTAATGCATATTCTGTTCCTCGCTCTGCACCAAGATCATCCAGAATCAGAAGATCATAGGCATTCAGACTGGCAAGAAAGTCAGCACGCTCAGAACCGAACAGTCCGGTCATGCGATTCAGAATCGTTGGAAAGTTTGTCATCAGAACCGGCACGTCCTTCTCCAGCAGTGCGTTTGCAATGCACCCGGCAAGAAAGGATTTTCCGGTTCCCACATCGCCAAACAGGAGCAGTCCAATATTTTTCCGTGCCGCATCCTCCCAATGTTCCACATAGCGCTTGGCTTTGGCAGTCAGCCCTGGCGTTTTTCCGTTATCGTTGGCAAACGTGCAATCGTAGAGGCGGCGATCCTGTAACCCATGTGCTTTTCGCCGCTGAATGCGTTCCAGACGCTCCCGTTTTTCTTCTGCCGCTTTGCGCTGTTTTTCCGCAGCACTCTGGCAGGGGCACAGGCAGCGTGGTCGGAGAAATCCTGTTCCGCCGGGAGCAGGAATGACCGTTTGCCGCAAGCCATGACAGGTCTTGCAGTGCAGCAATCCATCAGCGGGATCGAGATACTCATCATCTCGCTGTATCTGCGCAGCTGCATTTGCCGTCAAAAACGCATGGACTTCTTCTGTAATTGGCATCATACGACATCTTCCTCCGTTACTTCGTAAGTTCGGATATCCTCGTAGAGATCTTCCGGGTTGTCGTATTCGTCGCGCAGACCGTTCGAGCCGTGGTTCGTGCCGCCGGTTTGGTTTTGAGATGGGGGGCTTGGTTTGTACTCCGGCCGATGATAGATCGCTCCTTTTAAAGCCATATGGTAAAATACCGCTTTGCCTTCTCCGGCTCGCCCTCGCCGAGGACTTTGGACACGAGGGCCGTGCCGCCCGTGCCGATCATGAAGCCGATGCCGCCCAGCACCATGATAAGCGGCATCACGAGGTTGATGGCCGCGAATGGCGTCTTCCCGGCGAAGTTCGACACGAACAGGCCGTCTACCACGCTGTAGATCGACGTGAAGACCATCATCACGATCGACGGCAGCATGAAGCGCAGCAGCTTTTGATACGTAAAATGGTCAGAAAGTTGAATTTGCGTCTTTTTCATCTCTATCTTTGGCCGCGTTCCGCGGCATTCCCTCCTTTTTCAGATACGCCCTACCCCTTAAATTGCGCCGTTCTCGCGGAACCCTTCCTCCAGCAGCCGGCAGAACAAATGCAGCCCCGGACAAACGCCGCACATTCCTCCTCCGGCATTGCACCCAGCGCCGCGGTCTCCGCCTCGGGCACGCGATCGATCCACGTTCTGGCGAACTGTTCACCCTTTTCGGTCAGCGCCACATGCTTGCTCCGCAGATCCGCGCTGCTCGTCCGCGCGAGATAACCCTCGGCCTCCAGTTTTTTCAGCGCGAAGTGGACCGTCTGCTTCGGCTCGATCAAAAACTCGCAGATCTCCGCCTGCGTGAACTGCCGTTCCTCTGCCCGCAGCGTGTATAGGATCCAGAACGCGCACTCCGAAATGCCGCACTGCGCTGTTCGCGACGAAGGAGCGTTACAGATGCGGCCTGCCCCTCGCGGGTACTCATCGGCCCGTCCCCGCCGCAGCGGGTAGCCTCCCTTGTGTAAAGGGAGGTGGCACGGCGAAGCCGTGACGGAGGGATTGTTATTTTTCGATTTGCCACCGCGCTGAAATAGAATTCGTAGGGGCGACCATTGGTCGCCCGTTTTGAAAAAACTAAATCTCTTTTCTCAACACCCGATAAACGAATTCCATATCCAATCCCGCGCGCACCGCGTCCGCCAGCAGATCATACTGCCGCTCCCGATATGCCGCCCGGTCGAAGGTCCCGAGCGCCGAAAACGCCACGCCGCGCCGCGCGCAGATCGCCTTCAGGATCTCATCCGTGATGCCCGGCGCGTCAAATATCCCATGCACATAGCTGCCGTAGACGTTCCCGTTCCCGGCCAGCGCGGGCATCTGTGCCTCGCTGCGGCCCATGTGGATCTCATACCCTTCATAGCGCAGTTCGTTCAGCCCCGCGAGCATCCCTTCCACACCGGAAAACATCCCCGCCGTCTGCCGCTGCACCTTCTCCCCGTGGAACACGGTCTCCATCTCGAGCAGTCCCATGCCCCGCAGTTCCGTCAGCCCCGCGGCCTCGACACCCTCCGGGTCCGAAACGGACCGGCCCAGCATCTGGTATCCGCCGCACACGCCGAATACCAGCGTCCCGCCTGCCGCCTCCTTCAGGATCGCGGCTTCCAGTCCCCGCTCACGCAGCCAGCGGAGATCGGCGATCGTGCTCTTCGTCCCCGGCAGGAGGATCATATCCGGCGTGCCGAGCGCGCCCACATGGTCGACATACCGCAGCGACACATTTTCATATCGCTCAAACGGCGAAAAATCGGTGAAATTCGAGATCTTCGGTAGCCGGATGACCACGATGTCGACCAGCTTCCGCGCCGTGTCGCGCGAAAACCGCTCCGTCAGGCTGTCCTCATCGTCGATGTCCGCCGTCGTGTACGGCACCACACCCGCCACCGGCACGCCGCAGAGCGCCTCGAGCTGCCGCAGTCCCGGCTCCAGAATGGCCCGGTCACCGCGGAACTTGTTCACGATTGTCCCCTTGACGCGCGTACGCTCGTCCGGCTCCAGCAGCGCGATCGTCCCGTAGAGCTGCGCGAACACGCCGCCCCGGTCGATGTCCCCGATCAGCAGCACCGGCGCATCGACCAGCTTGGCCAGCCCCATGTTCACAAAATCGTCCTGTTTCAGGTTGATCTCTGCCGGGCTGCCCGCGCCCTCGATGACGATCACGTCATATTCCGCCGCAAGACTCTCATATGCCGCCGTCACCGCAGGCAGAAATTCCCGTTTCCGCCGGTAATATTCCGTCGCGCGCATGTTGCCTACGACCTGTCCGTTCACGATCACCTGGCTGCCAGAGTCCGTCGTCGGCTTCAGCAAAATCGGGTTCATCCGCACATCCGGCGCGATCCCCGCCGCCTCTGCCTGCACCACCTGGGCCCGGCCCATCTCGCCGCCTTCGGCCGTGATGAAGGAGTTCAGCGCCATGTTCTGGCTCTTGAACGGTGCCACGCGGTAGCCGTCCTGCTTCAAAACGCGGCAGAGCCCCGCGGCCAGCAGACTCTTGCCCGCGTTGGACATCGTCCCCTGGATCATGATAGTTTTTGCCATGCGCTCACTCCTTTCCCACGCTTCTGATTGCCGCGATAAGCTGTTCGTTTTCCTCGTACTGCCGGACCGCGACGCGATACCAGCCGGATGTCAGGCCCTCGAAATTTGCGCAGTCGCGGATCGCGACGCCGCGCGCCGCAGCTGTTCCATCAAGCCCACATCGCCACGGAATAAGATGTAATTCACCTGCGATGGGCACACCCAAAAGCCGAATTTCCTCAGTTTTTCCTCGAGCCACGGGCGCTCCGCGCGGATGATCGCGCGCA
>ERZ791624.1243-NODE-1243-length-12582-cov-1.716931_pt1 | contig 12582 bp, 12 predicted proteins | sample MGYA00510058_ERZ791624 | MGnify/ENA primary metagenome ERZ791624 (study PRJEB30046, sample SAMN00715158) | human gut metagenome | study: EMG produced TPA metagenomics assembly of the A metagenome-wide association study of gut microbiota in type 2... | reverse complement strand
ATCTGTGTTCCGAAAGAGCTCACAGCCATCACCCGTCCGCCATTAGTCAGGATCTGTCCATCAGCCTCTTTTGTTCCGGCATGGAATACATAGTATCCGTCCTTGTCTTTGAATGTCTCAAGGCCTGAGATCGGATAGCCTTTCTTATAGGAAACCGGATAACCGTCAGATGCAAGTACTACACATACAGCAGCGTTGTCTTCAAATTCAAGCTCTACCTGATCCAGTGTTCCGTCAATACAAGCCTCAAATACATCAATGATATCATTCTTCATTCTAGGAAGAACAACCTGCGCCTCCGGATCTCCAAATCTTGCATTATATTCCAGTACCTTTACGCCCTGTGGTGTGATCATAAGTCCGCAGAATAATACGCCCTTGAATTCTCTTCCCTCTGCCTTCATGGCTGCCATTGTAGGCTTGTATATATTCTCCATGCAGTAATCTGCGATCTCATCTGTATAGAATGGGCTTGGTGAAAATGTTCCCATTCCACCGGTATTCAACCCCTGATCACCGTCCTGTGCACGCTTATGATCCTGTGCAGAGGTCATTGGTTTGATCGTTGTACCATCACAGAATGCAAGAACAGACACCTCACGTCCTGTCATGAATTCCTCGATAACCATAGTATTTCCCGCATTTCCAAAATGCTTATCCAGCATGATCTCTTTTACGCCGGCTTTTGCTTCTTCCAGATCCTTACAGATCAGAACACCTTTACCAAGTGCCAGTCCATCTGCTTTTAATACGATCGGAAAGCTTGCCGTTTCAAGATATGCAAGTGCTGATTCTGCATCTGTAAAATTCTCATAGCGGCTGTAGGTATATTGTATTTTTTCATAAGATCCTTGGAAAATGCCTTTGAACCTTCGATGATTGCTGCATTTGCACGAGGACCGAATGCACGGATACCTGCCGCTTCAAATGCATCAACTGCACCGGCAACCAACGGGTCATCCGGAGCTACAACTGCAAGATCAATTGCTTCCTTCTTTGCGAAATCAACCAGTTTATCAAATTCCATAACACCGATATTCACACATTCTGCCAGTTCTGCAATACCTGCATTTCCCGGTGCACAATAGATCTTTGTTACTTTACTGCTCTTTGCAATACTTGTAATAATAGCATGCTCTCTTCCGCCGCCACCTACAACTAAAATCTTCATTTGTTTTCCTCCTGTCAGTCTTCTACAACTGTTATGCCGTCTTCGATCCGAACCTTTCCATGTGCGATCTTATCAATAGCAGCAGGTAGAATATTCCACTCTGCCTGCTCCATGACTCTCTGCTGAAGCACCTTCGGAGTATCTCCGTTTTGTACTGCAACCGCTTTCTGCATAATGATCGGACCGGTATCGGTTCCTTTATCTACAAAATGTACCGTAGCACCTACTACTTTTACACCTCTTTTTAACGCTGCCTCATGAACCTTGAGTCCATAATAGCCTGTGCCGCAAAAAGCAGGGATCAGAGAAGGATGAATATTGATAATCCGATTCTCAAATGCATCGATCACGCTCTCCGGAATAACTACAAGGTATCCCGCAAGTACGATCAGATCCGGATTCACTTCCTGTAAAGTCTTCAACAGGTTCTCATTAAATACTTCTCTTGTTTCAAAATCCTTTGGTGATACTACGATATCTTTTATACCTGCCTGTTTTGCACGTTCCAGTGCATAGGCATTTTTATTATTACTGATAACTGCTGCGATCTCGGTGTCTGTGATCTTTCCTGCTGCGATCGCTCAATGATCGCCTGCAAGTTCGTACGCCACCGGAAACCAGAACTGCTATTCTTAGCATAAATCTACTCCCTTTTCACCGGCTACTACTGTACCGAGAACAAATGCCTTGTCTCCGGCACTCTCTATAGCTGCTATTGTCTTATCTGCATCTGCAGGATCTATTGCAAGGCACATACCAACGCCCATGTTATATGTGTTGTACATCATATGCTCATCTATATCGCCCTTCTTTGCAAGGAGCTTGAATATAGCAGGCACTTCATATGAGTCCTTCTTCACCTGTGCACGAGCTCCGTCCGGAAGCATTCTTGGAATGTTCTCATAGAACCGCCGCCTGTAATATGACTGCAACCCTTAATCATTACACCGGCATCCTTTACTGCCTTTAATGCTTTTACATAAATTCTTGTCGGAGCAAGAAGTGCTTCGCCAAGTGTTGTTCCGAGTTCATCATAATATGTATCCAGAGATTCCTTTGTCATCTCAAATACTTTACGAACCAATGAGAAACCATTGCTGTGTACACCGCTGGAAGCGATACCGATCAATGTATCTCCGGCTTTGATATTCTCTCCTGTGATAAGTTCATCCTTCTCTACGACACCTACAGCAAATCCCGCAAGGTCATACTCATTCTCCGGCATAAGTCCCGGATGCTCTGCTGTCTCACCGCCAACTAAAGCTGCGCCGGACTGGTTACAGCCTTCTGCAACACCACTTACGATCGTAGCGATCTTTTCCGGATAATTCTTACCACATGCTATATAATCCAGGAAGAAAAGAGGTTCTCCACCAGAACATGCAATATCATTCACGCACATAGCCACAGCATCGATTCCGATCGTATCGTGCTATCCATGATATATGCAAGCTGTACTTTTGTACCGCATCCATCTGTTCCAGACAGTAATACAGGCTCTTTCATCTCTTTGATCTTTGCAAGACTGAACGCACCAGCAAAACCTCCGATACCACCTAACACCTCTGGTCTCATGGTTGTCTTGATGTGCTTCTTCATAAGTTCTACTGACTTATATCCTGCCTCAATATCAACGCCGGCATTCTTGTAATCCATTGTAAAATCCTCCTGTTTTATCCATTATAAAGTGCATTTTCATGCTAATTGATTCTTATAAATTATACGGGATTAATTTCTGTTTGTAAAGAAGCCATTCTCACAAATATACCAGCCCAAAACAGGTCTCTGTTCGGCACAATTTTGTTCGTCAGCAAAGCGTGTTTCTTTTTTTGAAAAATACTATATAAATATCAAATATAATTTGATAATGATTCCCATTTATGGTAATATAATATCATATGCAGAGTAACTGTATTTTCGTTAACAAGAGGTAGTTGTATGACAAATAATAGATTAAACATCGGATTATTCATATGTCATCTCGACAATGAATATGCAAATGAAATATGTAAAGGAGCTGAATACGCAGCGAAAGAGCTGGACGTGAATCTCATCGTCTTTCCGGGCATGTTTTTAAATGCTTCATTTAACGATCCTGAAAACGAAATTTATGATTATCAGTACAACTCTGTTTTTTATTATGCTAAAAAAGAAAATCTGGATGCCCTGATCGTGTCCGTTGGCACGATTGCATCTTTTATATCACAAAAAAGTATCGAAGCATTTTTGGATACCTTTAAGGATATTCCGATTCTTACTCTGGAATCTAAGGTTTCAGGTTATCCTTGTTTACAGACCGACAGTACTGCCGGTCTTCGAGATGCCATTGAACATCTGATTATTCATCACAACCGAAAGCATATCTGTTTTGTTGCCGGAAGAAAGACAAATGAAGATGCTCTGGAACGTTTGAATATATACCGAACTACAATGAAAGCCCACAACATACCGGTCACCGAAGATATGATCGTATACGGTGATTATTCTGAATACAGTCGCGAGATTGTTGGCAAACTGCTTGATGATAATCCGGATGCTGATGCAATTATTTTCTCTAACGATCAGATGGCTATCGGCGGCTATCAGGAATTGAAAAGCCGTAACATCCGAATCGGAGCTGATATCAGTGTAATCGGTTTTGACAACTCTCCCGGTTCCGTAACTATGGTTCCACCCCTTACAACCGTAAACGCGAACACCCCTGCATTGGGCTATCGTGCCGTTGGCAAGATAATTCAGGATATTAAGGCAGGCGAATTCTGTTCTTCTGTCTTGGATTCCCACTTTGTAAAACGATTATCATGTGGGTGCAGTCTGCATGAAAATACCGAACATATGCCGATTGACAATTCCTCTACTGTAACAGATATTCTGGAATACTGTGATGATTCTATTTTAGGCAATATTAAAAACAGCTTTTTTGGTACGATTGTTCTTGATCAGATCAACAGCATCTGGAAGGATATAATAGAAATTGCTATTTTACCAAAGGCAAAACCATATCCAAAGAATCTGATTGTAGACAAACTGATGACATTATTGTCATCTCCTGTCACAAGTTTCTTTTCAGTAACCAATATTGCATTTTCATTCCGTTGTTTTTCCGGTGTCATCATAGCATTAATCAACGATCCGGATAAACGGTCTGAATACTATCGGCTAAATTCTCATATTACAAGTGCTATCGCACAGTTTTTGTCAACTTCTTTGTACCAACAGGAACATGACAGCAAAACGGGATCATGGTCTTCAATCTATATTACAAGAGATACTCTTACATATGGAACCGATACAGCAAAAACCTTTTCATCTATGCTTGCTAAATTAAAAGACCTTGGATTTGCAGCATCTTATTTATATGCGTATGATGAGCCCGTCGCCATTCAACCGGACGGAAGCTGGAAAACGCCGGATACTTTGTATCTTCAAGCTTTTTACAATCCAAAACATACAGCTGTTTTATCAGGTGAAACACGTCGTATTGCATCTACCGATATCTTCGACAATGAATATACCGGTTTTGAAGATAGATTTACCGTTGTTATTGTTCCTATTTTTACAAATGAACAACATCATGGTCTGTTTGTATGCAATACAGATGTAAATCACTTTGGACACATTTATACAACTTCTCTTCATCTTGGGGCTTCTTTTAAATATTTATCACTTTTAAAAGAACAGATCCAGACAAAAGAACAATTAGTAATGTCCTTAAATGAGATCCATGAAAAAAATGAGCTGTTAAATCACCTGTCTACCTCCGATGAACTGACCGGAGTCAATAACAGACGTGGATTAATGGAAAAAGTAGAATACCTGATCAATAAACCTGCCAATCATGGACGTAAAGCAATGCTACTGTTTGCAGACATGGACAGCTTAAAGATCGTAAACGATAAATTCGGACACAACGATGGAGATTTTGCTTTAAAGAATATTGCAAATATCCTGATGACAAGTTTCCGGGCGAGTGACATTGTCGGTCGAATCGGCGGTGATGAGTTTGATGTTTTGCTTTCATTGATGATCTTGATTTTCCTAAGACTGTACAGGCAAGGATTCAGGAATTGTCCAATGAATTAAATGAAACCTGTGGCAAACCATATTATATCGAAATGAGTGTCGGTGTATCGGAATTTTCCTGCGATCCGGATATCAAGATTGAGGATCTGTTAAGCCAGGCAGACAGCGCACTGTATTCAAATAAACGATATAAGCGAATGTCTGTTTTAAAATAATAAAATACGATACGAATACTAACTTCTTTATAAAAGCACAGATAAACGCTATGAAATAAAATAAACCATATAAATGATAGTTTCTCTCCCATGTTCAGGATAATGAATCCACTCTCATTTATATGGTTTATTTTTTATTTTGCCTCTTTAAACGGCTCATTTAACATCTCTGTTCCCGGAAGAACAAATCTGCCATTTTCGATAATGGCAACTTTGGTTCCATCTGCATGAACCGAATAAATGCCTCCGATCTCATCATATGGTATCGTAATATCGGTATGGCAGTTAAAATATGCCTTGCTGATATCCGTCTTTCGAAGGATCGAGCACTCATTATCCTTTGCAACGATTTCCTTGCCGTCCGGATTATGAAGGATATTTTCTTCGCTCCAGCTATAGCAGGTATCACCGACTGCAAAATGCGGCCCCATCTTCTCTACGATCAGAATCGGCAGTTTATATACCATGTTATATTTATTTGCAAGTACATATGCGGTCGTATTTGTTCCGATTGCAAACTCTCCGATCGGCAGTGTCTCCCGTCCGCCCAGAAGATTGTCCTTTACAAATTTGATATTATCTTCTTCTCTGTCAAAGTTCTTGCAGGTATAGGTTCTGATCTTTCCATCTTCAAAGGTCAGCTTGAGATCGACATATTTCAGATCATTCAGATAGACCTCACTTACATTTAAAACTCCATGCGTTCCGGTAAGCTTCGGCGATGTAAAAACCTCGCCAAGAGGAATATTCACATCCGCCAGACAGTTCTCAAAATTTGTCTCTGTCTCCGGGCGCTCTAACACATGCAGCATTACCTTCATATCAGTCTGATTGCCATTCTGTCCGATCACATGTACCCATTCTGCCTGATCCAGCTCATCGATGATCGTCTGATGAATCGGACGATATGCATTACTCTCCAAATTGTTTATTCGAATGATCTGTTCAAATATCTCCTCATAATTATCTCCGATCTCAGGCATTGGATATGCGATGATTGTAAAGCTATACTCATCTCCCGGTATATATTCATTCACGATCTGTGACAGTTCATTGGTATATTCCACACCAAGCTCCTGCTGCTTCTTGCTAAGCGTAAGCTGTCCTGGCTTGCTTACCGGTTCAAACGGTGTCTCACCAAAGATCTCGATACACGCCGGTCCTGCATATACGGACGCCTCATATCTGTATTTCTCATAAGCGCCTCGCATTATCTCTAACTTTCGTTCCATCAGCTTACGATCAAGGAATAACGCCTGATCCATCTGATGATCGTAATCCATCTGCTTATTTACCGGAGTACCTACATAACCAATCCGGTTCATTCTGATCCGATTGATCCGGTTGGTATCATAACGGAAGCATAACGGTTCCAGCCCCATATCACGGAACTGGAGGATTGCAGCTTTTACGATACGCTCCATACCGATCGAATACGGATGTTTACATGCTTCTTTTTTGACATATCAATTCCGGCCGCTACAAAGCCCTGTCGAAACCCTTCTGTATAAGTCCGGGCGATCGACGCCACTTTTTCTGATGACATCCTGCGAAGAAACGCTTCCGTTTCCAATTCATTCTTTCCGATGTATTCGCCATATTCATATAAATAGCTGTTATCTCCGTCTTCACATTTCATGACAATATCTGTCGCAAAGGAAAGAATCGGATCCATCTTCTCACGCACACGATAATCCATGAAGAACTCCGCATAATCATGTTCAAAATAATAAATGGCATCTTTTACTGCTTTAACAGATGGAAAATCCTCAAAGATCCCATATACCTCCACAAACAATTCAAACCATACAGTAAGGTCTACAACTCTTCCTTCAAATGCTGCCGCGATCAGTCCATGGAATTCATAACAAAGAAATGTCAGATAGTCAGCAAATAAATATTCCCGCTTGTCTATGTCTTCAATCTCGTTCTCTGCTATTTTCTCACCAAACATATGTCTGGTGTATTCATAGTTGCAATAACTCGTTTCGTAATTTTCAGGCATAACATCCTGATAAAGTGCTGCATTTATCTGCTGTAATTCGCCCGCTGTACAGCTCTCCGAAATGGGCATCCCACTTTTTACCTTTTCGATCACTTTATCTAACTGCAGTAAAAATTCTCCAGTTCTTACAAAATAATCCCGATACCGCATGTCCACTGTTTCTTCTTTTGTGATCGAACGGATCCGCTCAACCATCAGTTCGTAACGATCTTCGATATCTTCATATTCTGCTGTTATATCCTTATAATATGTCATTTATTGTCTCCCTTTATGTTTCCAAGTTGAATGTTCTTCCGGAACACCTCATCAATCACCTGATATAACGTCTCTGATCCCTCCGGTGTCCGCTTGTTTCTACCATACACCTGGTTCTCGAAAACACCATGCTCTTTCCAGCCTTTTCCTCCGACTGCATCGCCTAACATAACCGGCGCCAGATTATCCATTACATGTGCAAATTTGGCTTCCGGCGTCTGATACTCCTCAAATTCATCCCAGAGTCCACGAAGCTTCTTTGCCTGATCTTCCGGCAGGATATTAAATATCCGGTCAGCAGCCTTTAATTCCCGTTCTCTTTTTGTTGCATTTGCATTTTTATCATATGCATATGTATCACCTGCATCTATCTCGATCAGATCATGAACCAGCAGCATGGAAACTACTCTTAATACGTCAACCGGTTCATTTGAATATTCCGCCAGCAAGATTGCCATAAGTGCAATATGCCAGGAATGTTCTGCATCATCTTCTTTTCTGATTCCATCTGTCAGATACGTCTGTCTGACTACAAATTTACTCTTGTCTACTTCCAATATAAAATCCAGCTGTTTCCTTAATCTTTCGTCCATATACTACATCCCCTTAATAAAAAAGATACCCGCTATCACAAATACAACAATATTCAGGTAAACAGCCATTTTTTTAGATGTGACACCGCCTTCCTCAGAATGGTATCCGATTACGCCAAATACGATTCCTGTTAATGCCATCAAAAATGCACTGATCATCAATACACCATAGATACGTTCTACCGCACCTCTTGATATAATAGATTTGATCACGGACAGTACTATAAAAACACCACCGAGTATTCCTAATATATACGAAATTGTTGTATCTCTTGAATTTCCGGAAGGAGACATCCTGAAATCACTGTTTTTCAAACTCTTTTCTCCTTTTTCTGTCAAATCTTGCTAAAATATAATAAATAATATATCCAAGCATGCCGCCAAAGGTATTCATGATAATATCATCCACATCAAACACCCCAAGTTTTGTTATCAACTGTACCAGTTCAATACTTAACGAAAACGCAAATGCCGCCAGAGTCGCTGTAAAAAATCCGGTCTTTTTACCTCTGACCCAGCGGATCAACATTCCAAATGGTACAAAAGCAAGAACATTTCCAACCAGATTCAACATCACGCTTGTGGTCGTCATATAACTTCTGTACTTTACGAAACGCTTAATCTCGAGAAACGGTGTCAGATTGTACCGCATCTCTTCATATCCATGTCCCCTTCCAAACATATCACTGAATATCAGAAAATAGACAATGGATATACTGTATAATATAAATAGCACCAGGCATAACACCCGTAGCTTTTTCTTATTTTCTATGCTCAATGCCAGCCTCCAGGTAATATTATTTCCTCATTTTTATTAACTGGGTAAGAAGTCTGTCTGCACACTCCTCTTTACTCATCTGTGGCAATTCAATATCCTCATCCTGTGTGATCAATGTCAGCACATTGGTATCTGTCCCAAAACCAGCCCCCGCTGTCTTTAAATTATTTGCTGCGACCATATCGATCTTCTTTTTTTCCAGCTTCTTTCTGGAATTCTCTAACAGATTCTGTGTCTCCATCGAAAATCCGCATATGATCTGTCCGGCAAGTCTGCTGTCCCCATTTGTCTTTCTTGCCTCTTCTCTCTGCATTCCAAGGAATGCAAGAATATCCTTTGTTCTTGTAAGCGGAATGCTCATATCAGCATCCGATTTCTTGATCTTGTTATCTGCTACCTCTGCCGGTCTATAATCAGCAACTGCGGCTGCCTTAATAATGATATCCTGATCAGCACTGGCTGCCGTTACAGCTTCATACATATCCTGTGCAGAAGTAACCGGAACCACTGTTACGAATTCCGGTGGTGCAATCGCTACCTTTCCTGTTACGAGGGTTACGTCTGCCCCACGGAGCATCGCCTGTCTCGCGATCGCATACCCCATTTTACCGGTTGAATGATTTGAGATAAAGCGAACCGGGTCGATTGCTTCCATCGTAGGACCTGCAGTAACAAGTACTTTTATTCCCTGCATATCTTTCTCTGCTGCAATATTTTTTAATATATAATCAACTAACAACTGCTCACTCGGGAGCTTTCCCTTGCCTGTATCTCCACAGGCAAGGTATCCGCTTGCCGACTCTATGATCTCATAGTCATAGGACTGCAGTTTTCTGATATTATCCTGAACGATCGGATTCTCTAACATATTCGTATTCATTGCAGGTGCGATCAGCTTCGGACATTTTGCTGCCATGATCGTAGTACTCAACATATCATCTGCAATGCCGCCTGCAATCTTCCCAATAATATTTGCCGATGCAGGAGCAACCATAAAGATATCTGCCCGTTTTGCAAGTGCAACATGCTCTACGTTAAACTGAAAATTACGATCAAAGGTATCCACCAGACACTTATTTCCTGTTAAGGTCTCAAATGTGATCGGATTGATAAAATTTGTCGCATTTTCTGTCATGATGACATTTACATCTGCATGCAGTTTTACAAGCATACTGGCAACATTTGCCATCTTATATGCTGCTATACTTCCTGTTACACCTAAAACAACGGTCTTATTCTTTAACATCATTTTCTCCATTCTGCATCGTATCATTGAAAATCATTCTGTCCGGAACGAATCCTGATCCGGCTGTTATTTGTTCATATCAAGGATAAAGTTATCGATCAATCTTGCCTTGCCAAATCTGACTGCCATAGCACAAAGGACATGTCCCTCTACTATATCGATTGACTTCATAGTATCCATATCCACCATCTCAACATAATCAATATCTGCAAGTGGCTCTGATCCGATCAGGTCTTTCATTGCTGCTACAATCTTCTTCGCATCTCGCTCACCATCTTCGATCATTTTCTGTCCAAGCTTAACTGACTTGCTCAGTACAACTGCTGCCTGACGTTCTTCCGGCTTCAGATAAATATTTCTGGAACTCTTGGCAAGCCCATCTGCCTCACGGATGATCGGACATCCAACGATTTCAATATCCATGTTCAGATCTGTAACCATACGCATAATGATCGCAAGCTGCTGTGCATCCTTCTGACCAAAATAAGCACGATCCGGCTGAACGATATTGAATAATTTATTTACAACTGTACATACACCTTTGAAATGTACCGGACGAGTCAGTCCGCATAATGCATCCGGAAGCCCTGTCATATTGACATAAGAACAAAATCCCGGCTTATACATTTCTTCCGGTTCCGGATGAAAGATCACATCTGCACCTGTTGTCTCGCATAACTTTGCATCTGCATCAAGATCTCTTGGATAACTCTCCAGGTCCTCTGTTGGTCCAAACTGCATCGGATTGACAAATACAGATACAACGGTTCTGTCATTCTGTTCTACGGATTTCCTGATCAGACTCTGATGTCCCTCATGGAGATATCCCATTGTTGGTACAAGTCCAACACTTAAGCCTTCTTTCTTCCATGCCTTAACCTGACTTCTTACTTCATCTACTGTTTTTAAAATCTTCATTTCTGATTTCCAGTCCTTTCCTGATCCTGTCTCCCGGTTTTTACCGGTTCAGGCAGCTTTTATCTCTTAGTATAATTTATCGATTACTTCATCATCAATTTTGTAGCAGTGTTCTTCTGCTGGAAATGTTCCATCGTCAATCTCTGCTATATAAGTCTTTACTGCTTCACGAATCATGTCTCCTGCATTTGCAAAATGCTTTACAAACTTCGGCTTGAAATCACTGAACATGCCAAGCATATCGTAAATTACAAGAACCTGTCCGTCGCATCCTGCTCCTGCTCCGATTCCGATCGTAGGAATGTTGATGCTCTCTGTTACAAGCTTTGCAAGCTTTGCAGGGACACACTCCAGTACCAGTAAAAACGCACCTGCTTCTTCTACTGCCTTGGCATCCTCGATCAGCTTCTTAGCTGCTGCTTCTGTCTTACCCTGAACCTTAAAGCCACCGAAAGTATTGATTGACTGCGGAGTCAGTCCCAGATGTGCAACAACAGGGATTCCTGCTGATACGATTGCTTTAATCTGTGGGCAGACTTCTTTACCACCTTCTAACTTTACAGCTCCAGCTCTGCCTTCCTTCATCAGACGGCCTGCATTTACGACTGCGTCATATACACTGGTCTGATAGGACATAAATGGAAGATCGGTTACAACCAGTGCATTCTTGGCTCCTCTTGCAACGGCTGCGCTATGATGGATCATGTCTTCTACGGTTACGGAGATCGTATCCTCATATCCAAGGATTACATTTCCGAGGGAATCACCGACAAGGATCGTATTGACTCCTGCTTCGTCCAATAATCTTGCTGTCGTATAATCATACGCTGTCAGCATAGAAATCTTATGCCCGGAATTCTTCATCGCTCAGTAATAACACGAATCACGTCTGGCGTGTCGAATAATCAACCAGCTCTGCTACCGCGTGCCATTGCTTCCCGCGCTGCACGTAAACCGTGGAAGCCATCCTCCCTACGTTGAAGTCCTGGCCAATGTAAAGCGGCTCACCCGTCTGGATTGATTCATGACTGCGGCACTCCTTGCGCTTGTACGCGTAATAAACCGTACCAGATGTAAGGTTGACGAACTCGCCATCGACGTAGGCATCAACAAGCTGAGCTGGATACGTGTTGTATAGCGAGGGGATGTAGTCGCTCGGCAGGTTCTTCGCGTTCTGCCTGGTGCTGGCCTTCGTCAATGAGTAGAACTCCGCTATCTCAGGACGCTCTTGCAGGTCAACAACAAACAGCTTGTGGACGAAGTTAAACCCTTCCGGCGTGGTGGTGAAGTCCACCGTGTTAACCGGGTAATCAGGGCGAACAGACGACATGCGGGCGATTATCTTCTTCCATGCCGAGTCCGCCTTGTTCATCTTCAT
>ERZ791624.1242-NODE-1242-length-12587-cov-1.719837_pt1 | contig 12587 bp, 20 predicted proteins | sample MGYA00510058_ERZ791624 | MGnify/ENA primary metagenome ERZ791624 (study PRJEB30046, sample SAMN00715158) | human gut metagenome | study: EMG produced TPA metagenomics assembly of the A metagenome-wide association study of gut microbiota in type 2... | reverse complement strand
TGGCAGGTGAAGAATTCTGATGAATAAGCTTGTAATAACAAATTATGAAGATCATATACTGGAAGCTGTTTATTCAGATGGGAAGCTGTCTGATCTGATGTTATTTGACCGCCAGTCCATTTTATCGAATATCTATGTCGGCAAGGTGGAAAATATCGTGGCCAATATTGACGCTGCTTTTGTCGATATCGGCACAGGGCTTCCATGCTATTACAGCATCAGTGATAATAAACATATATTTTTAAATGCAAAAAAAAATTCTGTGTTAAAAGCCGGAGATGAGATCCTTGTGCAGGTGAGCAAGGACGCGATCAAGACAAAGAATCCGGTCGCCACATCAGAGATCGAGTTAAAGACAGAAAATCTGCTTGTAAATACATCAGGCAGGATCGGTATATCCGGAAAGATCCGAAAGAAAGAGACAAGAGATCATCTGCACCAACTGGCGAAGAGAGTATTGCCGGATGGATTTGGCTGTATCTTGCGGACAGTATGTCAGGAACTGCCGGATGAAACGATATTGTCTGATTTGAGTGAACTATCCAAACAATTAAAACAGATCATACAGACAGCAAAGACCAGAACCTGTTATTCCTGTCTGTATAAGAATGATGCAGAATATCTCGATTATTTTATATTAAAGCATAATGCCGGACTTCAAGAGATCGTAACAGATCAGAAGCTGGTATTGATGAATTTGCAATGTATCTGTCGGAAAAACAGATCACGGATGTGAAGCTTACCATGTATAATGATAAGAACTGTAATCTGTTGACTTTATATAATCTACCAAGAGATCTGGAAAATCTGAAAAAGGAAAGGGTATGGATGAAGTCGGGTGCCTACCTGGTGATCGAACAGACGGAGGCAATGGTCGTGATCGATGTAAATACCGGTAAATCGGTCGATAAACATTCCTTTGAGGAGCATCTGCTCCGTATCAATTCTGAAGCGGCAGTAGAGGTGTGCAGACAGTTAAGACTGCGGAATCTGTCGGGAATCATTGTAGTTGATTTTATAAATATGAAGCAGCCGGGCTCGATGGATGTTATAAAAGATATTCTCGACAGGAGCTTGCAAAGGATTCTGTTCCTGCAGCATTTGTGGATGTTACTAAGCTTTCCCTGGTGGAACTGACCCGAAAAAAAATTCGCAAATCGTTGAAAGAACAGTTGACAAAATAAAACCAAAATGGTAAAGTGTATTAGTGTGCCGCACAGTGAGGTATAAGTTCGCATATTTTTATGTGACACCATAACTGGCGAGTTTGATTAAGGAGGTAAACCCTATGTACGCAATTATAGCAACAGGCGGTAAGCAGTACAAGGTAGCTGAAGGAGACGTAATCAGAGTTGAGAAGCTTGGAGCAGAAGCTGGCAGCGAAGTAACATTTGACGACGTTATTTTAGTAAGTACTGATTCAGACGTTAAATGTGGTGATGCAGTTGCAAACGCAACCGTTACAGCATCTGTAATTGGTGATGGCAAGGCTAAGAAGGTAGTTGTTTACAAGTACAAGAGAAAGACTGGCTATCATAAGAAGAATGGTCACAGACAGGCTTATACACAGGTTGAGATCAAGTCAATCAACGCATAATCTGTTATGATAAAGGTAACCATTTATAAAAACGCTAATTCAGACACAATGGGATTTTATGTATCCGGTCATGCAGGATATGCAGATTCAGGATCTGATATCGTATGCAGTGCTGTATCGGCACTTGCGATCACAGTTGTGAATTCTGTTGAACGCTTTTGTGAGGAAGCATTTCATGTAGACAGCGATCAGAAAAACGGAGATATGAAGTTTCTGTTTGATGAACAGCCGGGACATGATGCCTTACTGATCATGGGAGTGTTTGAGACAGGTATTACGGATATCAGTGAATCCTATAGTGATTTTGTTTGTATAACCTTTAAGGAGGTGTAATTGAAATGATGAAGATGGAACTTCAGTTTTTTGCTCATAAAAAAGGTGTTGGTTCTACTAAGAACGGCAGAGATTCCGAGTCTAAGAGATTAGGAGCTAAGCGCGCTGACGGTCAGTTCGTTAAGGCTGGAAACATCCTTTACAGACAGCGTGGAACAAAGATTCATCCAGGTCTTAACGTTGGTATCGGCGGAGATGATACATTATTCGCTACAGCTGATGGTATCGTTAGATTTGAGAGAAAGGGTAGAGATAAGAAGCAGGTTTCTATTTACCCTGTAGTAAATGAGTAATATTACTTAGTTTATGCATGTTATTAGCCGGAGTAAATATAGTTTATTCCGGCTTTTTCTTTACATACGGATGTATGTATATATGTATAAAGGAGGAAAGCAATGTTTGCAGACAGAGCCAGAATATTTATCAGAGCAGGAAAAGGCGGAGACGGACATGTATCCTTCCGTCGTGAGAAATACGTGCCGGACGGAGGTCCGGATGGCGGAGATGGCGGCAAAGGTGGAGACGTGATCTTTGTAGTCGATGAAGGTTTGAACACCCTGACTGATTTCAGACATATAACAAAATACAGAGCACAGGATGGCGAACCGGGCGGTAAGAGAAACTGTCATGGCGCAAATGGTGCAGATGTTGTATTAAAAGTTCCACCAGGAACTGTCATTAAGGATTCAGAGACAGGAAAGGTAATCCTTGATATGGCAGATAAGAAAGAACCGGTCGTACTGTTAAAGGGTGGACGAGGCGGACGAGGTAACCGTAATTATGTTACGTCAACCATGCAGGCTCCAAAGTACGCACAGCCGGGACAGCCGGCAAAAGAATTGATCGTAGATCTGGAATTAAAGTGTATCGCAGATGTCGGTCTTGTTGGTTTCCCAAGCGTAGGAAAATCAACATTTCTTGCAAGAGTTACAAATGCAAGACCAAAGATCGCAGAATACCATTTTACGACACTGACACCGAATCTTGGCGTAGTAGATCTCGGAGAGCATAACGGATTTGTTATTGCAGATATTCCGGGAATCATCGAAGGTGCAGCAGAGGGTGTCGGACTTGGTCTGGAATTCCTGCGTCATATCGAACGTACAAAGGTGATCATCCACATTGTCGACGCAGCTTCAATCGATGGCAGAGATCCGATCAATGATGTAAAGATCATCAATGAAGAATTGAAAAAATACAACAAGGATATCGAAAGCCGTCCGACAGTTATAGCGGCAAATAAAATCGATGCTTTAGACGAAGTTGGTTATGAGACCGTTATTGAGATGCTAAAGGAAGAATTTGAAAAAGACGGTGTAAAGATATTCCCGATCTCAGCAGTATCCGGCAAGGGTATTTCCGAGCTTTTATGGTATGTCAACGATCTTGTGAAGAATGCACCGGATGATGTAGTTGAATTCGAACCGGAGGTTGATCTCGACTTCCATGATAATCGGATCTTCCATTTGAGGTCAGCTATAATGAAGAAGATGACGTATATGTGATCGAGGGACCTCGTATTGAACGTATGCTTGGATATACGAATCTGGAATCGGAAAAAGGATTTGAGTTCTTCCAGAAATTCTTAAAGACAAATGGTATCTTAGACCAGCTGGAAGCACTTGGAATCGGCGAAGGTGATACCGTTCGTATGTATGGACTGGAATTTGATTATTATAAATAAAGATAAATGTGATAACAAACCGGCAGGCGATCCTGCCGGTTACAGGATATAAGTTAGGAGTATACTATGACAAGTAAGCAGAGAGCATATTTAAAAGGACTGGCAATGAATATTGATCCAATCTTAAACATCGGTAAGAGTTCCCTGACACCGGAATTTACACAGTCTGTAAATGAAGCGTTAGAGGCAAGAGAGCTGGTTAAGATCTCAGTATTAAAGAATTGTCTGGATGATCCGAGAGAAATGGCTGCCATGATCGCAGAACGTACCAAATCAGAAGTCGTTCAGGTTATTGGCCGTAAGATCGTATTCTATCGTCCATCCAAAGAGCATAAGAAGATCGAGCTTCCAAAATAATATGAAAGATCAGAATATGAAGATTGGTATTTTAGGCGGCAGCTTTAATCCGGTTCATAACGGCCATCTGGAGCTTGCAAAACAGGCTCTGGAGCAGTTTGCACTGGATCAGATCTGGCTGATGCCGAATCATATCCCGGCATACAAGAAGTGGGACAGATCGGTTACAAATGAAGACAGACTCCATATGGTAGAACTTGCAGTAAAGGATCATGATGGACTTCGTTGTTCGGATCTCGAATTACAGCGTGGCGGAGTTACCTATACCGTTGATACACTGGCACAGCTACATGAACAGTATCCGGATACGGAATGGTATTTTATCATGGGTGGGGATTCGATCCTTGCATTTGACAGCTGGAGAGAGCCGGGCAGGATTCTTTCTCTATCTAAATTGATCGTTACAACGAGAGATCAGATCCAGGCGGAAGATGTCGATGCTAAGATCCGGCATTTAAAGAAAATATATGCAGATGCGGATATCAGACAGATGCAGATCCATCCGGTTGATGTGTCATCGTCCGGCATCCGGGAAGCTGTTAAAACCGGACAGGATATATCAGGAGCTGTACCAATGGCAGTATGCCGCTATATTAAGGAATATGGGCTATATCAGACGGATGAAAACCCTGATTAAATCCTTGACCAACAGACAAATAATTGACGCAGATTGGTAAAACAGTATAATATAGTGCAGGAATAGTTTACAGGAGAAGGGGCAGAACAATGAACAGACAGGAAATGAGAGATAAACTTCAGAAGAAACTGACAGATCGAAGATTTGAACATTCATTAGGGGTAGAATATGTATCTGGCTGTCTGGCTATGGTACATGATGTAAATGTAGAAAAAGCAATGACTGCCGGACTGTTACATGATTGTGCAAAGTGCCTTTCACCAGAAGAAAAGATCGAGCGTTGTACGAAGAATAATCTTCCAATCAGCGAATGTGAATATAATAATCCTGAACTCCTACATGCCAAGCTTGGGGCATTTTATGCAAGGGAAAAATATGACGTAAAGGATCCTGATATTCTGTCTGCGATCGCATGTCATACCACAGGAAAACCGGCAATGAACATGCTTGAGAAGATCCTGTTTGTTGCAGATTATATAGAGCCGAACCGGAAACCATTAAAGGAGATCGAGGAGATCCGGAAGGAAGCATTTGCCGATATTGACAAATGCATCGTTCATATCCTGAAAAATACTTTATCGTATCTTGATACTACAACGGATGATACCGATCCGATGTCGATCGATACCTATAATTATTATGTTGCTCACCAGGCGGTAGCGGAAAGCTGAAAGAAGTCGATATTTAAACAGGCAACAATAAATAAACGAATGGGATACAATATTAAAACCAATATACAGAGCAGGAGGAGCGTCATATATGAATACAGCACAGGAAATGGCAGCAATTGTTTATAAAGCCCTGGATGATAAAAAAGCCTTTGATATTAAGATCCTTGATATTAAAAAGATCTCTGCTGTAGCTGATTATTTTGTTATTGCAGACGGAACAAACAAGAATCAGGTACAGGCGATGTGTGACAGTGTGGAAGAAGAAATGCACAAAGCCGGATATTCTTTAAAAAGTGTGGAAGGATATTCACAGGGAGGATGGATTTTGTTAGATTATTATGATATAATTGTTCATATCTTTTCGGATGAGGCACGCAGATTCTATGATATAGAACGTATCTGGAATGATGCAGCCGATGTAACAAAGAATTTACTTTCATAGATATGTTTTTGGGGTAGGTATGAACGATAACAGATTATTAAAAGACAATTATATAAAGATCAATCATATAGCAGCGAAGTGTATGCGTTTTTTTGTTGCACTGGTAGTTGCGTTATGGGCATTCGCATTTTTCAGCAGAGAATGTAACCTTGTGGTGGTTACGATATGTATGGTTCTCTGCTGTATTTTTTCGCTTATTCCGACGCTTGTTATTGACTTTTTCAAGCATGACAGGATGAGGCGATCAAGTATGTAGTTATATGTATCGCAGTTTTTAACTGTATGATATTGAGCTCTGTATTTTCCCATATGGCATTAGTTGTCTGGATTTTCCCGATTCTGCTGACATCTTTATATTATAATAAGACGCTGGTTGTATTTACCGCGCTGATGTCTACTGTTGGTGTTATCCTTGCAGATTTTATCAATCTTACATACTGTGATTTATGGTTGCACCGATTTATATGGACTATACAGACAGCATGGTCTTGTCGGTATTTCCATGTGTGATCACAATCCTGATCCTGTCACTCGTTGCATACTTCATCGTATCCAGAAACTCTACGATGCTGAATTCTGTAATTGATAACGCAGAAGAAGTAAAGAGCAATCAGAAAGAGCTGATATTTGCATTTGCTGAATTATCCGAGAGTAAATCCAAATATACAGGAGAACACATCAAGCGTGTAGCAGATTACATGCGGGTGCTCGGAAAGTCATCCGGTTTTGATGATGATTACGTTGATAAGCTGTCAACGGCTGCCATGATGCATGACATCGGAAAACTTATGATCAGTGAGGAGATCCTGGATAAGCCCGGTAAACTGACAGATGAAGAATATGCGATCATGAAAAGTCATGTTCTCTATGGTGATGCACTTCTGGAGCATTGTCCGGGTGAGATCATGCAGATTGCAAGAACGATTGCAAAGGAGCATCATGAACGCTGGGACGGAACAGGATATCTAGGTATGAAGGGTGAGGAGATTGCCTATATCAGCCGTTTAATGGCGGTATGCGACGTTTTCGATGCGCTTACCTCTGAACGGTACTACAAGCGCGGATGGTCCGTAGAAGAGACGTATAATGAGATCGTAAGTCTATCCGGAAAACATTTTGATCCGCAGGTTGTAGAGCTGTTCAAGCAGAACTTTGATGCATTCAAGGAGATCGCAGAGAGACAGCCGGATAAACAGGTATATTAAGAGAGAGAGGGACTTTATGAGAGGATTTAAAAGGATTGTTAGTTTATTAATTGTTATATGTGTGATGATCACATGTTGTTCTGTGAACACGAATACTGCTGAAGCTGCTGCAATTACAGTTAAAAAAGGCAGCGAAATTTCGGAAATAAAAATTAATGAAACAACTCAAAAGGTTACTGCAAAGGAAATAAGCCATAAAGCCGGCTGGTATAAAAAGTCAGGTGTGCAGTATTATTTTAATAAGAATAAAACGACGGCATCTTATAAATGGGAGAATAAGACTCTTTATCAGTGGAAAAATGGTAGTTTTAAAAAATATAATGGCGTCTGTAAGTTAAGTGATGGTAAATATTATTACTTTAAAAAAGGTAAGAAAACAGCATATTCTGTAAAAAGTAATAAATGGAAAAAGATAAGAAATCAGGACAGCAGTATTTCTTTTATAAAAATTCGAAATCTGCTTCTTATTTATATGATTCAAATAAAAAGACTGTTAAGAAGTGGGATAAATCTAAAAAGCAATATGCCCTGTGTACCGGATATGTAACATTAAGCGATGGTAAACGCTATAAGTTTACCAATGGTAAAAAAGATGTAACAAAAGTTACTCCTGCGAAACAGTATAATGATCCAGGTCCTGCAAGTAATATTTTAAATAGTGGAAGATTATATATTACTTCAACTGATGAAAATGGTAATATTGATTGTTATATTGATGATTATGGTTATATTTATGATACAAAAGGAAAATATACAGGAGAAAATATTTATAATTAATAAATTGTAAAAAGTTTTAATTAAAGATTTTGAATATTGATAAGATAAATAGAAAATATTTATTCGGATGTATTGAAAGAATATTAAAGATTAAATAGTTTTATCGGAAGCTATTATTCATTTTTGAAAACCATTATTAGAATTTATATAAATGTCTGGACCTTTTATAAATATTTGAATCTCAGTTATAAATAATATGAATAGTTTAAATATTATATCCGATGTGGATTTGAGGTGAATAAAATGCAGAATGATCATATAGATCCGGCAGATTTAATTAATGAGAACAATCCTAATCTATGGGATTTTGAAATCCTGGATTGCGTCAATTTTATGAATTGTAACCGGATTCACCCTTTAAAGCAAAAAGAAATCCAGAAATTAGTAAATAGCTGTGCCGAGGATAACGGACTTGATGCGTTAATTATATTTGGAAGTTCGGTTGAATTTCGTTGTAACTCAAAAAGTGATATAGACATGGTAGTTATACGCAATGATGGTTGTAAAAAAGTGCCGAATGTTTTTTTTGAAATAAATAGTGACGTCGATATTTTGTTTGATATTGGTGAACGTTTAAAAAAGATTTTATGGGAGCACGGTGTATTAGTTTACAGGAGGGGATAGTATGTGTGATATTCGATATTTCAGAATGGCACGACATCATTTTATATCAGCAAAAGAAGCATTAAAATGTTTTAGTTGGGATGAACTGTTTATTAATGATACTGCTTATAAACTTCAGCAATGTGTGGAATTTACATTAAAAGCCTTTTTGGAATGTAAAGGTGTAACAGTGCCGGAAACTCATCAGCTAAATAAACTGATTCGTATGTCGAAGGATAACGGATTGGCATCAGCTAGATGATTATATGAATAAACGCGGTATCGAACATATCTTTTATGATACCACAGGCGGTCATCAGACGGTAGTATGGCAGAATACCTTATATAATTATGCAAAGAAGCTGTTTGTAAATCAATAAAATGCACCTCTGAAATGATCAGGCATTTATTATGCCGGTCATATTGAGGTGCATTTTTGATGTGCAAAATATATTTTTGTACTAATCGTTTTTATCCGGAAAGCACTTATCTAAATCAGATCAGATAAAATTACGGAACAGACCGATCACACGACCTAGGATCTCGCAATGTTCGACAATGATCGGGTCCATATAATCATTTTCCGGCTGTAAACGAATATAACCGTTTTCTTTATAAAAGGTCTTAACTGTTGCTGAATCCTCGATCAATGCAACGACGATCTCGCCGTTTCTGGCAGAAGAACATTGTTCAACAATCACAAGATCCTTTTCATAGATACCTACATTGATCATACTGTCACCCTTTACACGAAGCATAAAGGTCTGATTGTTCGTATTATGAATATATTCCGGTGGAACAGGAAAGTAGTCTTCGATGTTCTGTTCTGCAAGGATCGGCTGACCACAGGAAACCGTTCCAACTATAGGAATATTTACCAGTTCCCGTTTTGTCAGTGAGAAATCATCGTCTATGATCTCAATCGAACGGGACTTTGTCAGATCCCTTCTGATATATCCCTTTGCTTCTAATGATGATAACTGAGCGTGTACAGAAGAAGTTGACTTCAGATCAACAGCCTGACAGATCTCTCTGATTGATGGCGGATACCCCTTTGCAAGAATCTCATGACGTATATATTCAAGGATCTGAGTTTGCTTATCCGTGAGCTTTTCTTTTCCCATATGTAAATCCTCCTAAATGTATTAAAAAAACTTATATGAATAATAGTAGCACATAATTGTTCGTTTTGCAAACAAATGTTCTCTTTCTGGTGTGCGTTTTTTTACTCATCCATACTGGTATTATAAAGAAGTCATCGGGATATGACGAATATATTTTCGAATAATCCATACAAATGTTCGGAAATATATTGACAAATGAACAACTGTTCGATATAATTTATTCAAACATTTGTTCAGAAGATTATATTACATATAGATTTTAATTCTAAGGAGGAAGAGAACATGAAGAACGTAGTAAGATTTATCAGTACAAAGAAGATTTTCATTATAGCAGGTATTATCCTGGTTACAGTATTATATATCCTTATATCCCATAAGGATTCACCGGCAACCAGCGCATCGAACGCAAGTAATAAATATTATAAATGTATCACCATAGAAGAAGGAGATACCCTGTGGGATATCGCAAATGAATATAAGACAGAAGAGTATGCTTCCACACAGGCTTATATCGATGAAGTGCTTGCGATGAATAATCTGAATACAGATGTCATCGTAGATGGAACTAATTTACTGATTCCATATTATAAAGTAAATGATTACGAATAAATAATAAAAAGTATCTGTTATAAAATGTTATATGGTTTATCTGTTTAAAACAGATTTGCCTTATAAGAGGATAAAAACAGATACTTTTTTATTCAAAATATAACTATATTATTTATAATACACAGAATTCGTGGTATAAAGAATCATAATTATCGAATTACATAATAGAATGTGCTTATTTGGCATCTTTATTGTAAAGTCTTGGATTGTCGATCTTTACAGGCCAGCCATCCGGAGTTCCCCGTTCGATAGCGGAAAAAATCCGCTGCTTGCAGCCGGGAGTTTCCTTTTCCAACTTCGCCAGAGTTTGTTTTGCATATTCACGTTTCGTATATCCATCGGCAGGACAAGGACTCTTGATAACAGGAAGCTGCATATCATTCTTAAAAGAGATAATTTCACCTTCGTTTATATACATAAGAGGGCGAATAACCATCAATTCACTTTTATCCAGATATGTTTTAGGTGAGAATGTATGGATTCTGCCTTCATATAATAATGACATAAGGAATGTTTCAATAAAATCATCCTTATGATGTGCATAAGCAATCTTGTTACATCCAAGATCATTTAATTTCTGATTTAATGCGCCTTTTCGCATTTTAGCGCATAAAGAACATGGATTTTTCTCTTTTCGGACATTGAATACAATATCATATATTTCTGTATCTACAATATAATAAGGAACATCCAGTTCTTTACATAATTGTTCGATCTTTGCAGTATCAAAATTATCAAAGCCGAGATTAACTGTAATAGCGATCAGATCAAATTTTTTTGGATAGAATCGTCGTAATTCAGCCAGAGCATAGAGTAAAGTCAGGCTGTCCTTACCACCGGAAATACCAACTGCAATTTTATCACCATTATCGATCATTTCATATGAATCGATGGCACGTCTTGTATAACTTAATAACTTTTGTAATTTCATATAATTTAATTACCTCAAAATGAAAAGATTTGTTTCATAACCGTGTATATTATACTTATAAAAGAAATTGGTTTCAAGAAAATATTGATGAAAGAATTGCACTCAGAGGCAGAGTGTGATATAACTAATTTAGCAGATATAACTTTTCGCAAAACTCAGGTTTTACGAAAAAACATAATTAAATATACACCACATTTAAATGATATTCTGCAATTTTAAATGATATTCTGCAATTACATCAATTTTTGATATACATTTAACAGATATTATATATAAAAACATACACGGAATCAATAAATAATATGTAAATATATTGTTAGTAGAAAGGAAAAAGGTAATTCCAAATGGCAAACGAATATACAAATGACATCAATATAAAAAATACAATTCTTCTACGAAATATTCTAGCAGAGCTTCCTTCATATGTTAAGATTGTTTTTCGTGGGATTGAAAATCGAACTTCATCCAGAACACGGCTTGGATATGCCAGAGATATAAAAACATTTTATAACTTTTTATGCAGCGAATGCCCACAGTTTCGAGGACGAAAACCGATTGATATCACATTGGAGGATATATCAGCCCTCGAAGCTGAAGATATTGAAGAATATCTGGAATATCTTAAGTATTATGAAAAGGATGGAAAGGTCTATACGAACGCTGAACGGGCTATTAAACGCAAATTATCTGCATTAAGGGTATTCTATGCATATTTGTATAAAAACGACCGTATAAAGTCAAATCCGGCTGAAAAAGTGGATATGCAAAGATTCATGGTAAAACAATAACCAGACTGGATACAAATGAGGTCGCAGATTTCTTAGATGCTGTTGAATATGGTGATCATTTAACCAAACACCAACAGGCATATCATGCAAAGACAAAGGTTCGTGATCTTGCAATTTTGACGCTCATGCTTGGAACAGGTATCCGTGTATCTGAATGTGTTGGAATCGATCTTAAAGATGTGGATTTTAATAACAGCCGCGTAAAAGTTACCAGAAAAGGCGGTTATGAATCTTATGTTTATTTTGGTGATGAAGTTCCAGCCGCATTAACAGATTATCTGGAGAAACGCAAACAGAGCGAGCCGGTATCAGGATATGAAAATGCTCTCTTCCTCTCCACCAAAAAAAACGAATGTCTGTTCGGTCTGTTGAAATGCTGGTAAAAAAATATTCAGAAGGCGTTATCCCTTTGAAGCATATTACTCCGCATAAATTAAGAAGCACCTATGGCACAGAATTGTATCGAGAAACCGGTGATATTTATCTGGTTGCGGATGTTCTTGGTCACAGCGATGTAAATACAACAAGAAAACATTATGCAGATATGGATGAGGACAGGCGGCGAAGTGCCAGGAATCGTGTTCAATTACGAGAAAAACGTGATGATTAAATCAGTTGTAACTCCCCTATGCAATAAAGTATAAATGTTATTAGAATAAAGAACATTCTTTGAAAATTAATAAAAGAATAATATTAAGTATTTGATATGAAAAATGCGCCGGGAAATATCTCTCAGCGCATTTTTTCATTATGTAATATCGTGAGCATAACTCACTCAATGCATTCGAAAAATCGACCCTTGCAAGCAAGCGATTTTTCATCATTATGC
>ERZ791624.1240-NODE-1240-length-12603-cov-3.171501_pt1 | contig 12603 bp, 9 predicted proteins | sample MGYA00510058_ERZ791624 | MGnify/ENA primary metagenome ERZ791624 (study PRJEB30046, sample SAMN00715158) | human gut metagenome | study: EMG produced TPA metagenomics assembly of the A metagenome-wide association study of gut microbiota in type 2... | reverse complement strand
CGGGGGTGGTGCCAAGCCAGCCCCCCCCTGTGGCCACGGGTGGTGCATGTCTTGCATCAAGCCTTCAGCGGTGTGCCCAGGCTGCGCAGCACATCGCGCACCATCTGGGCGCGGGCCTTGGGGTCGGGCAGCTCGCGCTCAATGCGCAGCTTGTCATTGCCTGCCAGTTTGATGTGCTTGTTCTTCTGAATCAGGCTGATGATCTGCATCGGGTCAATCGGCGGATTGGGCTTGAAGGTGATGTTGATCACCCCTGGCGCTGCATCCACCTTGGCAACGCCATAGGGCTCAGACAGCACACGCAGGCGGTGGGTGTCGATCAGGGTCTGCGCCTGTGGGGGCAGCTTGCCAAAGCGGTCCACGATTTCTTCGAGCAGGTGGTCAATCTGGTCTGTGGTCTTGGCGGTGGCCAGCTTTTTGTAGAACGACAGGCGCAGCTGCACATCGCCACAGTAGTCGTTGGGCAGCAGGGCTGGCGCGTGCAGATTGATTTCCGTGGTGGCTGCCATGGGCGAGAGCAGATCAGGCTCCTTGCCGTTCTTGAGGCTGCGTACGGCTTCGGCCAGCATTTCGTTGTAGAGCTGAAAGCCGATTTCCATCATGTTGCCACTCTGGTTTTCGCCCAGCACTTCACCCGCGCCGCGAATTTCCAGGTCATGCATGGCCAGGTAAAAGCCACTGCCCAGCTCTTCCATCTGCTGGATGGCTTCCAGGCGCTGCTGGGCCTGCTTGGTCAGGCCTTCTACGTCCGGCACCATCAGGTAGGCATAGGCCTGGTGGTGGCTGCGGCCCACGCGGCCACGCAGCTGGTGCAGCTGGGCCAGACCGAACTTGTCGGCACGGCTGATGACGATGGTGTTGGCCGTGGGTACGTCAATACCGGTTTCGATGATGGTGGAGCACAGCAGCACGTTGTAGCGCTGGGCCACAAAGTCACGCATGACGCGCTCCAGCTCGCGCTCGGGCATCTGGCCGTGGGCCACGGCAATGCGTGCCTCGGGCAGGATGGCTTCCAGCGCCTGGCGGCGGTTTTCGATGGTCTCCACCTCGTTGTGCAGAAAGTAGACCTGGCCGCCACGCTTGAACTCACGCAGCACGGCTTCGCGGATGACGCCCTGGCTTTCGCTGCGCACAAAGGTCTTGATGGCCAGGCGGCGCTGCGGTGCGGTGGCAATCACGGACAGATCGCGCAGGCCTTCCAGCGCCATGCCCATGGTGCGCGGAATGGGGGTGGCTGTGAGCGTGAGCACATCCACCTCGGCACGCATGGCCTTCATGGCCTCCTTGTGGCGCACGCCAAACCGGTGTTCCTCGTCAATGATGAGCAGGCCCAGATCCTTGAACTTCACGGAGCTGGACAGCAGCTTGTGCGTGCCAACCACAATGTCCACCGAGCCTTCACCCAGCCCCTGGAGTGCGGCATTGACCTCCTTGGTGGTGCGAAAACGCGAGACTTCGGCCACCCGGATGGGCCACTTGGAAAAGCGGTCCACCAGCGTCTGGTAGTGCTGCTCGGCCAGCAGGGTGGTGGGGGCAAGGAAAGCCACCTGCTTGCCGCCCATGGCAGCCACAAAGGCGGCGCGCAGGGCGACCTCGGTCTTGCCAAAGCCTACATCGCCGCAGACCAGACGGTCCATGGGCTGGGGGCTGAGCATGTCGTGAATCACGGCATGGATGGCCGCCTTCTGGTCAGCCGTTTCTTCAAAGCCAAAGTCCTGGGCGAACTGCTCGTAGTCCTGCACATTCAGACGGAAGGCATGGCCTTCACGCGCAGCGCGGCGGGCGTAGATGTTGAGCAGCTCGGCGGCTGCATCGCGCACCTGCTCGGCAGCCTTGCGCTTGGCTTTTTCCCACTGGTTGCTGCCCAGGTTGTGCAAGGGCGCAGATTCGGGGGTGACGCCGGTGTAGCGGCTGATGTGGTGCAACTGGCTGACGGGCACATAGAGCACGGCATTCTTGGCGTATTCCAGGTGCAGAAACTCCTGCAGCGCAGGCGTGCCGTCTTCGTTCTTCTGGCCCACATCCATGTTCACCAGGCCGTGGTAGCGGCCGATGCCATGCTGGCTGTGTACGACCGGGTCGCCGACTTTCAGCTCGGACAAGTCCTTGATCAGCGCGTCCACATCGCTGACCTGTTCCTGCTTCTTGCGCCGGCGTGTGCTGCCGGAGGTAGAGGCAAACAGCTCGGTCTCGGTAACAAAGTCAATGCCCGTTTCCACCCACGCAAAGCCGCGCATCAGGTTGGAGGTGGCAATGCCCAGGGGTTCGCTGTCTTCACCCTGAAATTCCGCCAGCGAGTCAAATGCAGGCGGGTTCAGGTGCGAAGAGCGCAGAAAGTCCAGCAGGCTTTCACGGCGACCATCGCTTTCAGCCAGCACCAGCACACGGCGGCCTGCGCTGCGCACATGGGCCTGCAGGCGCTGCAGCGGGTCTTCCGCACCGCGTACCACGGACAGGTCAGGCAGGGTCTGGAACCAGGCGCTGTCTGGCACATCGTCTACCTTGGGGCGCAGGGCCAGCTGTGGGTAGGGCTTGGCGCAGGCGTAGAACTGCTCGGCGTTCAGAAACAGGGTTTCGGGTGGCAGTGCAGGGCGCTCCGGGTCGCCCTGCACCAGGCGATAGCGTTCCTTGGTGTCCTGCCAGAAGCGCTGGAAGGCAGGCTCCAGCTCGCCATGCAGCACCAGGGTGGCATCCTCGCCCAGGTAGTCGAACACCGTGGCGGTGTCGTCAAAGAACAGCGGCAGGTAGTACTCAATACCGGCCGTGGCAACGCCCGCACCCATGTCCTTGTAGATGCGGCTGCGTGTGGGGTCGCCTTCCAGCAGTTCGCGCCAGCGGTGGCGGAATTTGGCGCGGGCATCCTCATCCATGGGGAATTCGCGCCCGGGCAGCAGGCGTACCTGGGGCACGGTGTCCTGGCTGCGCTGGGTGTCCGGGTCAAAGGTGCGGATGGTGTCGATCTCGTCATCGAACAGATCCACACGGTAGGGCACGGGCGACCCCATGGGGAAGAGGTCAATCAGCCCACCGCGCACGGCATATTCGCCGTGGCTGACCACTTGCGAGACATGCTGGTAGCCCGCCAGCGTCAGCTGGGCCTTGAGCTTGGCTTCGTCCAGCTTCTGGCCTTGCTTGAACTCAAAGGTGTAGCCCGCCAGAAAAGACGGAGGGGCCAGTCGGTACAGCGCCGTGGTCGCAGGCACCAGCACCACGTCGGCACCGCTTTCATGGTCACGCTGGCGAATGCGCCACAGCGTAGCCAGGCGCTCACTGATCAGATCCTGGTGTGGAGAGAAAGTGTCGTAGGGCAGGGTTTCCCAGTCAGGGAACAGGGCCGTGCGCAGCCCGGGTGCGAAGAAGGCCATTTCGTCGATCAGGCGCTGCGCATCGCTGGCATCAGCAGTGACGATGACCGTCAGGCGGCCAGCGCTTTTTTCGCGTTCGGCAAGACGTGCCAGCAGCAGTGCATCGGCACTGCCAACGGGCATGGGCAGGGCAAAACGTTTACCGGGCGAGAGTTTGGGCAAGTCCATGGGCGCAGAAGTTTCTGAGTGCGACAGGCGCAGAGCCTGCAAAAAGCGCGGGAATGTGACCAGCTGCCGCTGGGACGAAGCCGTCGATTTTAGAATGCGGCGCATGACTGACTTGCTAGCCGCCGCCAATGTGCCATGGTTCGCGCAGGGGCGTTTCTGGGGCCTGATTCCGTGTGCCGGTGTCGGTGCACGCGCCATTCCTGCGGGTGTGCCCACGCCCGATCTGCCCAAACAGTACCACCCCGTTGCCGGGCAGCCTCTGGTGCTGCATACGCTGGCGGCGTTCGCTGGTGTGCAGCGTCTGGCGGCAACGCTGGTGGCGGTGGCTCCGCGCGACCAGTTTCTGGACAGCTATGCCAGTCCATCCTGGTTTCATGTGCCGTGCGGTGGCGCAACCCGGGCCGACACCGTCATGGGTGGCCTCAAGGTGTTGCTGGCGCGTGGTGCCGCAGAAGAGGACTGGGTGCTGGTACACGATGCAGCGCGTTGCCTGGTCACCTCGGAGCAGATTAACCAGCTGATCGATGCCTGCCAGAGCGACAGCGTAGGCGGCCTGCTGGCACACAAGCTGCCTGATACGCTCAAAGCTGCCATGATGGAAGACGGCAGCGCACGTGTGGCAGCCACCGTAGACCGCAGCGACAAATGGCTGGCACAGACGCCGCAGATGTTCCGCATTGGCGTGCTGCTGCAGGCGCTGCAGCGCATGGGGGCTGCAGCGACGGATGAGGCCAGTGCCATGGAAGCCATGGGCCTGCGGCCCAAGCTGGTACCTGGCGGTGCGCAGAACTTTAAAGTGACCTATCCCGATGACTTTGCCCTGGCCGAAGCCGTGCTGCAGCAGCGCAGGCAGGTGGCGGAGCAGGTTGTTTCGAATTAATAATCAAATTGGCCGCAAACCCGCAAGGGTACTGCGCAAATAGCTATGAATTTTCGTATTGGCGAAGGCTGGGACGTACATGCTCTGGTGGAGGGGCGCAAGCTCATCATTGGTGGTGTAGAGATTCCCCACGACAAGGGACTGCTCGGTCACTCCGATGCTGACGTGCTGCTGCACGCCATCACAGATGCCATCCTCGGTGCGGCCGGAATGGGGGATATTGGCCGCCACTTTCCGGACACGGCCGTGGAGTTCAAGGGGGCAGACTCGTTCGTGCTGCTGCAGGAAGCCGCGCGCCGCGTGCGTGAAAAAGGCTGGGAGTTTGGCAATATCGACAGCACCGTGATTGCCCAGAAGCCCAAGCTGGCACCACACATTCCCGCCATGCAGCAGCGCATTGCTGATGCATTGGGGATCAGTGTGGAGCAGGTCAACGTCAAGGCCAAGACGGCGGAGAAGATGGGTCCGGTCGGTGAGTTGCAGGCCATGGAAGCCAATGCCGTGGCGCTGATCTACAAGCCCTGAAAAATATATAGCTGTCAGCGCTTGCTGTATCTTCCCTGGAGGCGCTTTTGATGCATAAAAAAAGCCCTGTGTGCCAGATGGCATGCAGGGCTTTTTGTTGGGTGAGTCTGGCTCAGATGGTGTTATCGGGCGGCAGGTGGCGCTTGACCTGGGGGCGCTGCAGGCGGTGCTTGGGGTCCTGGCCGGTGGGCACATCGGTCACACGCTGCAGCTGGATGTTGGCTGCAATACCGCCGCCGTTGGCATTGGTGATGGTGAAGATGCCGCCCATGCGCTGCACGGTGCGGTCCACGATGGACAGGCCTAGACCAGCACCCGCTGCCGCCGTGCGTGCAGAGTCACCACGGAAGAAAGGCTGGGTCAGCCGTGCCAGCTGGTCGGGCGGCACACCGGGGCCGTGGTCGCGGATGCGCATCAGCACCCAGTTTTCACGGGTCTTGAGCGTGATGTCCACATAGGTGGTTTCGGTGTCCACGGTCTTGCCGTAGCGGCGGGCGTTTTCCAGCAGGTTGGAGATCACGCGGGCCAGTTCGATCTCGTCCGCCATGACATAGATGTCATCCGGAATCGACATGCTGATCTGCAGCTCGCGGTGGTTCTGCACGGCATAGACGCAGGACGACACCACAGCATGCAGGTTCACCACGGTGAGCGAGACAAAGTCAGGCCGTGCGTAGTCCAGGAATTTGTCGATGGTCGCATCCAGTTGCACGATGTCGGCCACCATGTGCTGGCGGGCAATATCGTCATGCACGCTCATTTCCGTTTCCAGGCGCAGGCGTGCCAGCGGGGTGCGCAGGTCGTGCGAGATACCGGCCAGCATCACGGCGCGTTCTTGCTCCAGCTGGGCCAGCTTTTGCGCCATGCGGTTAAAGCCGATGTTGACCTCGCGAATCTCACTGGTCACCGCCTCTTCGTCGAGGTGGCTGGCCGCAAAGTCGCCATCACGCACGCGGTTGGCGGCATAGCTCAGCTGCTTGAGGGGACGGTTGATCAGTCGGGCAATCACGGCTGCGCCTGCCAGCGACAGAATGCCCGCCGTGCTCAGCCAGATCAGCCAGGTGCGGCTGCTGGCGGTGGTAAAGCGTGATTGATCGAGCAACAACCAGTTGGGGTCGTTGTCGATGGTGAAGCTCACCCACAGGCCAGGTTCGCCATTGACGCTGCGCGCCAGAATGGTGTCTTCGCCCAGGCGTGAGGTCAGCAGCTCATCCAGGCGCAGGTTCAGTTGCGTGGGCGGCAGCTCTTCAAAACTGTCGGAAGGCTCACGGGGGCGAATAAGCACGCCTTCCTGGTCTGCCATGGTCTTGATCAGGGAGACGCGGGCGATGGCATCCGAGTGCTGCAGCGCTGCGCGGCTCAGACTCACCAGAGAGGCAATCTGCTGTGCCGTCTGCAGCGTGCGCGGGTCAAACTCCAGGGCGCGCAGGGTCTGCAGCCAGGCCAGGATGCTGCCCAGCAGCAGCAGTGCGAGAAGGAAAAAAGTGCGCCAGAAAAGGTTCAGGCCCACACGAGCGTGTTTGCTGGACTTTTCCGGTGCGTCACTGCTTTCACTGGCTGGAGTGCTTTCAGCAAACATAAAGAGACGGGAGAAGAGGGCAGAGGGCGCACGAGGCGCCTTGGGAGAGAACAAACCAGAAAGTTTAGTTGGTGCCGTCTGGAACGAACACGTAGCCTACACCCCAGACAGTCTGGATGTAGCGTGGAGCGGCAGCGTCTTCCTCGATCAGCTTGCGCAGGCGCGAAACCTGTACGTCCAGGCTGCGGTCGAAGGGCTCAAACTCACGGCCACGGGCCAGCATAGCCAGTTTTTCGCGCGACAGTGGCTGGCGGGGGTGGCGCACCAGTGCCTTGAGCATGGCGAATTCGCCTGTCGTCAGTGGCAGCTCTTCGCCGTTCTTCTGCAGCACGCGGGTGCCCAGGTCGAAAGTGAAGGGGCCAAAGCTGACCACTTCGTTGTCGCCCGAGGGTGCGCCTGGCGCTTCCACCGGGGGGCGGCGGCGCAGCACGGCGTGAATGCGCGCCAGCAGTTCGCGTGGGTTGAATGGCTTGCCCAGGTAGTCGTCAGCGCCGACTTCCAGACCCACGATGCGGTCCACATCTTCGCCCTTGGCTGTGAGCATGATGATGGGCGTGCGGTCGTTGGCGGAACGCAGACGGCGGCAGATGGACAGGCCGTCTTCACCGGGCATCATCAAATCCAGCACGATGAGGTCCACGGTCTCGCGCAACAAAATGCGGTTGAGCGCCTTCCCGTCTTCTGCAATCATGACCTCAAAGCCTTCCTGCGTCAGATAGCGGCGCAGCAGATCACGGATGCGTGCATCATCATCAACGACGAGGATCTTGTCGGTACGGTTTGTGGTTGTGGGCATGGATATTCCCCCTTGTCCAATTTGTAACAGAGCTAATTCTGACCAGCTTGGCGCAAAAAATTCCGCTTTTTGTCATTGTTTGACACAGTGTTACATGTCTTTCGAAAAGACGAAAACAGATTTCGCGGCAAAAAGCCTTTGTCTGTCATGCTTTAGCGGTGTTTGCAGGCGTTTGAGTGCCTGCTTCCATGAAAAGGAGTTCCTCTATGTCTTTGGGTCGAATGTCCGCAAGTTTTTTGCGCCAGCCACGCCGTGTGCTGATGACCGGAGTGATCACGATGGCCGCTGCAGCGGGCGCAGGTACTGCAGCCCATGCCCAGCAGGCAGAGCCATTGCGCAATGTGGTGCAGCTGTCGGCATCGGGCAGTGTGGAAGTGGATCAGGACTGGCTGCAGATGCAGCTGTCTGCTGTGCGTGAAGGCAGCAGTGCTGCGGTTGTGCAGCAGCAGCTCAAGCAGGTGGTGGAGGCGGCGCTGCGCAGCCTGCAGCCTCAGGCGCAGGGTCAGGACATGCAGGTACACAGCGGCAGCTTCGGCGTGTACCCACGCCAGGATGATCAGGGCAAGATCAAGGGCTGGCAGGGTCGCGCCGAGGTGGTGCTGGAGGGCAGAGACTTTGCCCGCATCAGCCAAGCTGCGGCACAGGTGCAGGACATGGCGGTCTCCAGCATGGGTTTCGGACTTTCCAGAGGAGGTCGCCAGAAGGTGCTGGAGCAGGCACAGGCCGATGCTATTGGCCAGTTCAAGCAGCGCGCGAGTTTTTTGGCCAAGCAGTTTGGGTTTTCAGGCTACACCCTGCGTGAGGTCAATGTGAACACGCAGGACGGCTTCTACGCCCCCCGCATGCAGCGTGCTGGCCTGGTCATGGCCGTGGCGGAGAAAGCCGACATGGCCTCTCCCGTGCCTGTAGAGGCAGGCAAGGAACAGGTGACGGTACAGGTGTCTGGCTCCATCCAGTTGCATTAAAAAACATAGCTGTCAGCGCTTGCTGCACGGGCGCTGGAAGCCAAAAAGCCTCTGAATTGCTTCAGAGGCTTTCTGTCATGGATGCAGGTTGGGCGTGAGGTGAGGGCCTTACTGCGCGGCCCAGCCGCCATCCATATTCCATGCTGCGCCGCGCACATTGGCGGCTGCTTCTGAGCAGAAGAACACGGCCAGTGCACCCAGCTCCTCGGGCGTTGTGAAGCGCATGGAGGGTTCTTTTTCACCCAGCAGCTGTTCGGTCGCGGCTTCTATGCTGATGCCGCTGGCAGCTGCCTTGGCCTCGACCTGTTTTTGCACCAGCGGCGTCAGCACCCAGCCGGGGCAGATGGCATTGCAGGTAATGCCGGTGGTGGCGGTCTCCAGTGCAGTCACCTTGGTCAGGCCGACCAGGCCGTGCTTGGCAGCGACGTAGGCAGATTTCTGGGCAGAGGCAACCAGACCATGGACGGAGGCGATATTGATGATGCGCCCCCAGTTGGCTGCTCGCATGGCAGGCAGGGCCAGGCGTGTGGTGTGAAAGGCGCTGGAGAGGTTGATGGCCAAAATGGCATCCCACTTCTCGGGGGGGAAATCTTCCACGGCGGCGACGTGCTGGATGCCTGCGTTGTTCACAACAATGTCGATGCGCCCGAAGCGCTCGGCACCAAAGGTCATCATGGCTTCAATCTCGGCAGGCTTGCTCATGTCTGCTCCGTGGTAGTCCACGGCAATGCCGTGCGCGGCTCCTGCTGCCTTGACTTCTGCAATGGCTGCCTCGCTGTCTCCAAAACCGTTGAGAAGAATGCTGGCGCCCTGGGCTGCCAGCGACCGGGCAATCCCCAGGCCGATGCCGCTGGTGGAACCTGTGACCAAAGCAGTTTTGCCTTTGAGCATATGAAAGCCTTCGCTGAATATGAATTAGGATGGATGTATCCATTTTCATGGCTCCACCGGAAATCGCCTACCCATGATTGAACCTACGCTGAAATACGTAACCTGCCCTGGCGCGGCAGCGCAAGGCGGCGGCAGCCATGAAATGGCGTACTGGGAGTGGAACCAGACCGAAAATCCCGCGCATCCGCATGTGATCATGTGTGTGCACGGTCTGACACGCCAGGGCCGCGACTTTGATGTGCTGGCGCGCAGTCTGAGTCAGCATGCCCGCGTGATCTGCCCGGATGTGGCAGGGCGCGGCAAAAGTGACTGGCTGGCGGGTCCCATGCAGTACGGCATGGCGCAATATGCGCAGGATATGCTGGCTCTGCTTACGCAGCTGCATGCCCAGGCTGCGGTGCTGCGGCTGGACTGGGTGGGCACCAGCATGGGAGGGTTGATTGGCATGGTGATCGCAGGCAGTCCAGAGCTACCCCTGCCTGTGCCAGTGCGGCGTCTGCTGCTCAATGATGTAGGCCCTGTGCTGGCCTGGCCTGCCTTGCAGCGCATTGCCTGCTATGTAGGCAAGACGGGGAGCTTTGACAGCCTGCAGCAGGGCGCAGATGCGCTGCGTACGATTTCCGCAGGCTTTGGACCACACACGGATGCAGACTGGCTGGCGCTGTCGCGCCCCATGCTGCGCCAGAGGGAGGATGGGCGCTGGACGCTGCACTACGACCCCGCCATTGCAGTACCGTTTCAGCAGCTCACACAGCAGGCCTTTGAGCAGGGCCAGGCACTATGGTGGTGCCTGTATGACCGTATCAAGGCACAGACTTTGCTTGTTCGTGGTGCACAGTCAGACTTGCTGACATCTGAAACAGCACGGGACATGCAGCAGCGTGGACCTCTTGCACAATGTGTGGAACTTGAAGGCGTGGGTCATGCCCCCACCTTTGTGGCGAATGACCAGGTGGTCATCGCACGGAATTTCTTGTTGGGTGATGAATGAAAAAAGAGCAAAAACAATGGTTGCGTAAGCTGCAGGCGCTTACGTCTCGAATGGACGGAGGACTGACATGCGCAGCGTGACATCATTGCCCCCAACAACTGGAGAAGACGGAGCCGTACCAGCGACACTTCAGCCCTCTGCCATCAGTGGTGAGCTGCCTCATCTGCTGGCTGCAACGGCCGGAGCCATTCCTGACCAGGTAGACGCGCTGCGCCGCGCCCGTGCGTTTGCCGAGCCGTTGCTGGTTGGGGAAGAGCTGGCATCGGGCGAGAACACGCTGGCCCATGCAGACGCCACGGCGGCCATTGTCAAAGGCATTGGTGGCTCGGAAGCCATGCAGGCCGCCTGCTATCTGGTCTATGCCAGCATGCACCTGAACAAGCCTCTGGAGGTACTGACCAAGGCCTTTGGTGCCAACTTTGCGCAGCTGGCGGTGGAAACCACCAAGCTCATGCACTTTCAGCAGCAGGCGCGCGCCGGTGACAGCAGCCTGCGCGTGGATGACCCCGCCACGCAGACCGAAACCGTGCGCAAGATGCTGCTGGGCTTTTCGCGTGATGTGCGTGTGGTGCTGCTGCGCCTGGCTTCGCGCCTGCAGACGCTGCGCTGGTATGCCGCCAGCAAGCGGCCAGTTTCGCCCAGCATGGCCTATGAGGCGCTGCATGTGTTTGCGCCGCTGGCCAACCGTCTGGGGATCTGGCAGATCAAATGGGAGCTGGAAGACCTGTCCTTCCGCTTTCTGGAGCCAGACACTTACCGCGACATTGCCAAGCTGCTCGACGAAAAGCGCGCCGAGCGTGAGGTCTACATGGAGCAGCTGCGCATGCGGCTGGAAGCCGATCTGTCTGCCTATGGCATCAAGGCCACGGTGTCTGGCAGACCCAAGCACATCTACAGCATCATCAAGAAGATGCGTGGCAAGTCGCTGAACTTCGACCAGCTGTTTGATATTCGCGCCCTGCGTGTGGTCGTGCCTACGGTCAAGGATTGCTATACGGCACTTTCCTGGGTGCATGAACATTTTCAGCCCATTGAGTCGGAGTTTGACGACTACATCGCCAAGCCCAAGCCCAATGGCTACCAGTCGTTGCACACGGTGGTGCGTGACCCGCAGGGGCGGGCGATTGAAATCCAGATCCGTACCCAGGCCATGCACGACCATGCAGAAAACGGGGTGGCGGCACACTGGGCATACAAGGAAGCAGGCACCAAAGGCTATGCAGGTGTCAGCGCCACGGGTGAATACGATGCCAAGATTGCCGTGCTGCGCCAGCTGCTGGCCTGGGGCAAGGACTTGTCGGAGACGCCTTCGCACCGCAGCCTGTTTGACGACCGCATCTATGTACTCACGCCGGATGCGGCGGTGATCGAGCTGCCACAGGGCGCAACGCCCGTGGACTTTGCCTATTCCGTGCACACCAACCTTGGCCACCGCTGCCGTGGTGCACGCGTGGATGGCAATATGGTGCCGCTCAATACCGTGCTGCAAAGTGGTCAGACCGTGGAAATCACCACGGTCAAGGAAGAGCGCCCCTCACGCGACTGGCTCAACCCCGAGCTGGGCTACCTGGTCAGCAACCGCGCCAAGGCCAAGGTACGCGCCTGGTTCAATGCCCAGGCCACACACGAAACCATCACGCGTGGCCGCGAGTCGGTAGAAAAACTGCTGCAGCGTGAAGGCAAGACGGCCATCAAGCTGGAAGACCTGGCCACGCAGCTGGGCTTCAAGTCGGCCGATGCGCTGTTTGAAGTGGTGGGCAAGGACGAATACTCGCTGCGCAATATCGAAGCCGTGCTGCGCCCGGCCGAGCCTGAGCAGCCCGAGGAAAGCATTCAGGCTATGGTGCGCAAGCCTCGCGCCAACAATCCTGCGCACAAGGGCAGCGTGCTGGTGGTCGGGGTGGATTCGCTCATGACGCAGCTGGCCAAATGCTGCAAGCCTGCACCGCCTGACGATATCCGGGGCTTTGTGACGCGCGGCAAAGGCGTGAGCGTGCACCGCAGCGATTGCAGCAACTTCCGCGAAATGGCAGCGCGCAATGAAGAGCGTGTGATTGATGTGGCCTGGGACAGCCCCAAGAGTGAAAAGCTCACCGCTGTCTACCCGGTCGACGTATCGGTGGAAGCCGCCGACCGCCAGGGCTTGCTGCGCGATATCTCGGATGTGTTTGCCAAGGAAAAGACCAATGTCATTGGTGTGCAGACCCAGTCCGTCAAGGGCACGGCGTGGATGACATTCACGGTGGAGGTCTCGGATTCCGGTCGCCTGAACAAGGTGCTGGGCATTGTGGCCACCGTTCCCGGTGTGCGTGCAGCGCGCAGGCGCTAATTTTTGTACTTTTTCTGAAGCGTCAGAAAACGGTGCTACAATTGCGTCTTCTGATGATTCAGGCGCGTAGCTCAGTTGGTTAGAGCACCACCTTGACATGGTGGGGGTCGTTGG
>ERZ791624.1234-NODE-1234-length-12658-cov-2.336110_pt1 | contig 12658 bp, 8 predicted proteins | sample MGYA00510058_ERZ791624 | MGnify/ENA primary metagenome ERZ791624 (study PRJEB30046, sample SAMN00715158) | human gut metagenome | study: EMG produced TPA metagenomics assembly of the A metagenome-wide association study of gut microbiota in type 2... | reverse complement strand
CCTGACCTCGGTAGCAACGCTTGCTTCCGCAACCTTGGCCTCCTCCAGGCGTTTGGCCAGCATAACGTAAATCTCGTTAGCCACCGTCACATCACGCAGCAGGCCGACAAACTGCTGCTCCTTATCGGAAAGCTCCTTTAAGCCGTTCTTGTTTTCGCCGTCAATCTGCGCCAGCTTGGCCAGATTGCTTTGTGCCACGCTCGCCTCAGCCTCGCTGCTGAACTTGCTGGCCAGCAGCTGCTGGTGTACCGGGTTATCACTTGGAGCCTGCAAAGCGGCAACCTTGTTAATCTCGTTCTGGATTTTAGCCTTCAGGCCCGCAATCTCCTGATTCACCTGCTGCACCTTCGGGTGGTTTTCAGTATATTTATCCATATAGCTGATGCGCTCGCCCTCCAGCTCCGCCAGCTTCGCATTATAGGATTGAATCGTTTTGTTATCTGCAATGGAAACAGCCTCGCCCTGCAGCTGGCCGTTAGCTGCTGCCAGGCGCGCATTGGCAGTAGCCAGCGCCACCTTGTTTTCCGCGCTCAGCTTATCCACCATGCTCATCTTTTCGCTCGCCAGCTTCACAGCATCATCGGGAGCAATAATATTATTTTTCTTCTTATAATCTGTAAGCTTATCTTCCGCAGTCTGCAGCTCATTTTTGGCAGCCACAGCACGCTCCTCCAAAAAGCCGCGGGTAGCCTTCTGCTGGTCACGCGAAAGATCCGTCAAACGCTTCAAAAAGCCGTCCACAATCAGCTTATTAGCCTCCTGGGCCTTTTCCGGCGTATTCGCACGCACCGTCAGCTGCATGATTTCGGTATCCTTAAAGGGCGCGGTAGTAATGCGTCCCTTCACATAAGCATCATAAGCAGGATACTTGCCTTCCTTATTAGGCTGCTCCGTCTTTTGGATTACGGGCACCACAACACTGCGGCTCTTCAAAATCTCCGCATAGGTGTTCATCAGCTGGGTGTTGGCCATTGCATTGCCCATCGGCATGGATTCCAAAAGGCTGGTACCAATGCCCTTAGGCTGCTTAACACGCAGCAAAGCCTGCGATTCGTATACCGGCGTTGCTGTAGCCAGGTATACGCCTGCTGCCACCACAAAAATACCGGTAACGCGGGCGATATTACCTGCATTGCGCTTCAAAATATTGGCTATTTCCAGCAGGTCTATAGTAATCTCTTCGTCATTATGTAAATCCTTACTCACATCTATTCTCCTCAATCATCGTTTTTAATTTCGTTGATATAATATGCACCGGTCAGGAACGGCATAATATCCTTGCTGAAGATAACCTTATGGTTGCTGGTCAGATACAGGCAGTCGCCCTCATGCAGCTCCAGGTTCGCGCTCTGGTCAGCCTTTCTCAGATAATTGTTGATGTTCAGCTGCTGCACCTCGGTAGAACCGGCACGCACTAAAAAGACATTCCTCTTGGCAGATTTTTCGGTAAAGCCCTCCGCCTTAGCCAGTGCATCCAGCACGCGGTGGCCTTTTCCAGCTCAAACAGGCCTGGGCGCTTAACCTCGCCCAGCACATACACACGCGTAGTACCCAGCTTCACCACATTCACACTGATCTGCGGCTTCACCAGGTAATAACCGAAGCGGCTCACCAGCTCCTCACGGAACTGCGTCACTGTCTTGCCCGTAACATCCACATCGCCAATCAACGGGAAGGACACCTTGCCGTCGGGGCGCACCACATACGGCGAATTCTGCGTATTACCCGCCAGTGTACTCAAATCCTCATGACCATATACCACAACCTGCAGCACATCGCCCGGGCACATCACATAATCCTGCACCTGCGCCTGTGCAGCGCTGCCGGTCCCTAAAGCAAGCGCCAATGCCAATACTACTAATGACTTTTTCATTTCATACTCCTTTATCAATTTTTTAAACAAAAAAAAATGGTAGATTTATTATTTGAATAACCTGTTCCACCACTTAGATTTCTTTTCCTTTGCAATTGACTGCTGCGGTGCCTTAACTTTCAAAGGAATGCCATCAATAATCCTCTGCGGATTAATCTGCGTCAGTTGCTGCAGCACAGCCTCACCGGCCAGCTCCCTAATTACAGCAGCACCGGCGCGCATATCCGTATCGCGCCCACTGTCCCTGTGCGCATCACTGCCCACAAAGTCAACCATACCGTTCGCCAAAAGCAGCTTCGCTGCCTGCTCGGCCTGCGCGCCAAAGCTCCCTGCAAAGCTGCCAATATTGCATTGCAGCAACAAGCCCTCACGGCGCCAACGCAACAGCAGGTCCGGCTTCGCCATTAATTCAGTATAACGCTCCGGATGTGCTAAAATCGGCACAACCCCCTTCAACCGCAGCTCATACCAAAAGTCATCAGCATAATTCGGTATGAAATACATAGGTAACTCCACCAGGATATAACTGGCCCTCGCTGCATCCCAAGCATCACCGTTCAGGCAAAAGCTGCCATTCTCAGCAATGATGTCCAGCAAATCCCAATCCATAAACACTTCACAGCCGGAATAAATCGCCAGCGGTAAATTGTGCTCACCCGCCAGCTGGCGCAGCCTTTCTGCACCAACTAAAAAATCCTGCCATGCAGGATTGTGTGCAGCCTGTAGCAAATGCGACGTTGCAAAAATGGAAGTCGTACAGGAAGCCACAGCCTTCTGCAACATTTTCAGGCTCATTGCCTCGTCCTTGCTGCCGTCATCTATTCCGGAAATGATATGAGAGTGAATATCAATCAAGAGAAATCTTACCTTTGTTTATACTAGAGCCTGATTTTATTTTTCGTAATACTAATGTACAAAAATAAGAAGAATCAAACTCAGTTATATTCAAGGATATTGTACTACTTTGAAGATTTATAGTCAATCAGTTCAAATAAGATTTTTTACTGTATACATTACACAACGCACTATTGCGCTTGGCATTTCTTAAAGTAAACTTTATATAATATGTTTTTATTTGATGTATTTATTGCTAACTATATATATATTAGAAAAAATCGAAAAAAATTCTAAAATGCAGGTTAAATTTTTGTAAAATAATGCTGAAAGCCATCGTCGATTCGCTGAGGCGAATGGGATGCCCTCGCTCCCACCCTTCCGTTGAGGTGCGCTCGACACCTTCCCCAAGGGGCAGGCAAGACTAATAGCTTTTCGATAAACTTCATTAGCACATTCTTGGTTCCCCCTCGGGGGAACTGTCGCGATAGCGACTAAAGAGGGGTGCATGCATAGCAACTGAGTGCTTGGAACAACTTAGCAAGACTACATACTAAAAGCCGCCTTTGCAGGCGGCTTTTTTTGCTGTAAAAAACAATATCTAATTCGTCTTCAACTCAACCCTCTTATTGGCAAACGCAATACCGTATTTGTGTATAACACTTACGCCCAATGAACGCAACTCAGTATCATACTTCTTTTCTTCAATCTGGTCGAACGCAACCTGCGCCAGCTTGCTCAAAGCAAAATCATCGTCCTTTGCTTCACCTGCTTTTATTTCAATAATAATCCCTGGCATACCTGCGTTTTTAGGAATAAGCTCGATATCATATCTGCCAGCTCCACTCTCTCGATTCGAACGGATAAAGTGAGTATATTCAAAAATAGTTATAAGTCCCAGCATCAGACCATGATAATAGCTTTCCCTAAGCCCGTCATAATAGCTGATTGTCTGCATCATAAATCTTCCCAACGTTTCTTTAATGACAGCACTATCCTTATTTAATAAAGCGTCTCTTAAATCCGTTACCGTCATATCACCGACTTCCGCTATCAGCAAACTAATAATTTCCTTACGATAGATTGTGCGTATCTCCTTATTAGGAATATTAAGCCGACATAAATGCTCTCCGTCTTCGTTAAGTGTCATATCAGTTGCCTTCAGGTAACCGGTCATCAGAAGAAAACCAAGAATATCTGTCTGAGGCCCCTTAAGCTCAGGATAAATAATATTCGTTTTGATTACAGAGCTTACCTGCCCGTTTTCTTTAAGCAATTCATGAAGATTCCTGTAAGTTGCTTCATTGTACTTCTTCAGTATTTCATGAATAATAGTATTCTCCGAAGTCTGGCTCCAATACGGGATAGCCTTACAGCTGCTTGTTATATAATTAATCACCGACCACGGATTATAGATTTCAGTGCTGCCGAACCTATAGCCATCATACCAGCTTTTGATTTCTGCCAGCTTTTCAGTTACATTATAATACTGCGTTATAAGCTTGACCTCACCCTCAGTGAAGCCAAAATAACCACTAAAAGTATCATCAAGTACAGAATCAACGCGGATATTATTCAACCCGCTGAAGATACTTTCTTTAGCGACACGCAAGATACCCGTCATAATGCTCATAGTTATATAGGGATTATCCTTCAAGGCAGCCGAAAAGAAATTTCTGATAAACTCAATAGCTTCATTATAGTAATTATTGACGAAGCCTTCCTGGATAGGAGTATCGTACTCGTCAATGATTATCACAGGAGCCTTTTTGTAATGCTGATAAAGCATTCTGCTGAGAATCTGCAGGCTGAGCATATAATCTGCTTTATTAGCATTTTTATTGACTATTTTTTCGTAAAAATCCTTGTCTTGTTGAGATATCTCATTACCAGGCTGCAATTCCATGTGTCTTGAATACTCGGAGCTGATAATCATTTTCAACAGTTCATATGCTGTTTCCCAATCCTGCGCCTTTATATCCTTCAGCGACAAAAAGATAACAGGATATTGCCCTTGCTGCTGCGTATAGCTTTCGCCCTGCTGCCAGATTGCTTTATCCTTGAAATAGCTGCTGGTATCTGCGTCTGTTTTCTCAAAGAAAGTACGGAGCATATCCATGTTCAAGGTCTTGCCAAAACGTCTCGGACGCGTAAAAAGAATGTTGCTCACCTTTTCATCAAGCAGGTCCTTTATAAGCAACGTCTTGTCGACATAATAATTTTCCCGGCAGATTCTTTTGAAGTCAGTAGTGCCGACAGGAAGCGGCAGTCTTGTCTGTTGCATGAGAATTCCCCTTTCTTTGCTTCTTCCTATATTATAACATCTTTTAGCGCCTTCGACCATTTCCCCTGTCGATATAATTCTACACGCCAGCTTTTATGTTCATAGCTGTATAACATAAAAACACCCCCAATACCGTGCATCTGGTATCGGGGGCAAAAATCAATCACATAGCCTCACTAAATTCTTTCTTAATTCACACTACAAAGGCATGGGAATCCACCCCAACACCCTCAATAAGCATCCAGTCCGTTACGCGCACCGCCAACAACACGCACACTGCTCACATTAAACGCCGCCTTCAGCACCGGCAAATACTTGCCAATCAGCTCCGTGCGCACGCGCTCATCACCAGCGACAACCAAAAGTGCATCCTCGCCCAGGTTAATATTCAGCAGCGGGCTGATCAGACGCGCAAACGCAGGCTCAGACATCGCCTTATTCAAAGCCGTCAGCCCTGGCATAACCTGCGGTTTTTCCTTAGCCATGCGCACCTCCAGCGCTTCAAAAGGAACCTCGAACAGCTTATCATTGGCTGCCCCGACAAAGCTTTCATTAAGAGAACCGCTTACACCAACAAAATCTTCTGCCATAAGAAAAACCTCCTTCATAACATATACACATAGGGAGACATAGCCTCCGCTCAAAATAAAAACTCCTGTTAATATGAATTTATCACGATTCGGACTCTTTGTCAAAAAATACATTGTGAAAATTTCAGCAGTGTTTCAATAACACTTAACAAAAAAATGCTTCTCGGTAAGCGATCTTTACAACTTTAATCAAACCGGCTGAAAGCACTATTACAGAGATACAAAAACTGACGAAGCAAAATTTGCCTCGTCAGTTTTATTTTTAGGTAATATTTAATTCAACGTCTGCTAAACGAAGTAATTATTTCACCATAGCAGCAACGATATCAAAAGCAGCAGCAAGTGCTTCATCAACCTTAGCAACGTCCTTAGCACCAGCCTGTGCCATATCCGGACGACCGCCGCCGCCACCACCGCACAGCTTAGCAACAGCCTTAACGATGTTGCCCGCATGTACGCCCTTAGCAACAGCATCCTTAGTAGCCATGGTCAGAATGCTTACCTTTTCGCCCATAACAGCAGCCAGCACAACAACGCCGCCTACCTTATCGCGCATCTGGTCACCCAAATTACGCAGAGCGTCAACGCTGTCAGCATTAACCTTCTGCACCAGAACAGGAACGCCGTTAGCATCCTTAATTTGGTCAGCAACATTGCTTACCTGTGCCTTAGCGATTTCTGCAGCCAGCTCTTCAGCCTTCTTCTGTGCAGCCTTCAGCTCGCATTGCAGAGCCTCCAGACGAGTCGGAACGTCGCAGGAGCGGCATTTCAGCTCAGCAGCCAGACCGTTTACCATTGCCTCGGTAGCATTTACATGAGCCACAGCACCATGACCGGTAACAGCCTCAATACGGCGCACGCCTGCACCGCTGGAGCCTTCGCTCACGATTTTGAACATACCGATTTGTGCGGTATTGCTTACATGGCTGCCGCCGCAGAACTCCATAGAGAAGTCCGGAACGGTAACAACGCGAACAATATTGCCGTATTTTTCGCCGAAGAGAGCAGTAGCACCCTTCTTCTTAGCTTCCTCAATCGGCAGCTCTTCAATATTAACAGCCTTGCCAGCCAGAACCTGCTCGTTGACAATAGCCTCAACCTTCTTCAGCTCCTCAGCAGTAACCTGAGAGAAGTGAGAGAAGTCAAAACGCAGACGGTCCGGACCGACATAGCTGCCGGCCTGGTTAACATGGGCACCCAGAACCTGTTTCAGAGCAGCATGCAGCAGATGGGTTGCGGTATGGTTACGCGCGATATCCATCTTGCGTGCCTTGTCTACAGCAAAGTTAACAGCGTCGCCTACAGCAACAGTGCCTTCGGTTACGGAACCGATCATAATAACAGCGCCGTCAGGCAGCTTCTTGGTAACATTTACGGCAATCACGCCGGTCGGAGCGGTAATAGTACCGATATCGCCCAACTGGCCGCCGCCCTCAGCATGGAAAGCGGTAACGTCGCAGATAACAGCAACATCAGTGCCGTCAGCAGCGTTTTCAATCGGCTGTGCATCATGCGCAGGATACATCTTCACAATCTTAGCTTCGGTTGCAGCTTCGTCAACCTTCAGCTCAGCAACATTGATGCCGCTGGTGTTATAAACAACCGGACGGCCTTCTTTATCGTTGCGTGCTTCACGCGCCATTTTACGCTGAACCTCCAGCGCAGCGTCGAAGCCTTCTTTATCCATAGTCATGCCTGCTTCTTCCAGGATTTCTTCAGTGAGTTCCCAAGGGAAGCCAAAGGTATCGTTCAGCTTGAAGGCAGTTGCACCGTCGAGAACGGTTTTGTTTGCAGCCTTCAGCTTTTCAATCTCCTCGTTCAGCAGCTCACAGCCCTGCTTAAGAGTGCGCAGGAAGCTGGTTTCTTCCATTTCCACAACCTTTTTGATGAAGTCAGCCTTCTCTACCAGGTTGGGGTAAGCATGACCGAACATGCCGATAACAACGTCAACAGCACCGGTCAGGAACATCTCGTTGATACCCAGCAGACGAGCGTGACGGATAGCACGGCGCAGGATGCGGCGCAGTACATAGCCACGGCCTTCGTTGGACGGCAGGATACCATCGCCAATCATAAAGGTCATGCTGCGTACATGGTCAGCGATAACCTTCAGAGAAACGTCGGTAGCCTTATCCTTGCCATATTCAACATTAGCAATTTTAGCTGCATATTCAATAATCGGGAAAATCAGGTCAGTTTCAAAGTTGGACGGCTTGCCTTGAACAACACTTGCCAGACGCTCCAGACCTGCGCCGGTATCAATGTTCTTGTTTTTCAGCGGCGGATAGGTGCCATCCGGCATCTGGTTGAACTGGGTGAATACCAAATTCCAGATTTCCAGGAAGCGGTCGCAGTCACAGCCGGGGCCGCAGGTCGGTTTGCCGCAGCCACGTTCAGGGCCGAGGTCGATGTGGATTTCGGAGTCAGGGCCGCACGGACCGCTGCCAATCTCCCACCAGTTATCTGCCAGGCGTACAATGTGGTCTTCAGGAACACCTACAACATTGTGCCAGATATCAAAAGCCTCGTCATCTTCAGTGTGAATGGTGATGTACAGCTTATCAGCAGGCAGGCCCAGCTCCTTGGTCAGGAACTCCCAGCTCCAGGGAATAACCTCTTTTTTGAAGTAATCGCCAAAGGAGAAGTTGCCCAGCATTTCAAAATAGGTATGGTGGCGCGCAGTGCGGCCAACATTTTCAATATCACCGGTACGCACACATTTTTGGCAGGTGGTGATGCGGGTAGCAGGCGGTTTCATTTTGCCGGTGAAAAACGGCTTAAAGGGTGCCATGCCAGCACCAATAATCAGCAGAGTCGGGTCATCCTGAGGAATCAGGGAAGCACTCGGAAGCATAAGGTGGCCTCTATCTTGGAAAAATTTCAAAAACTTTTCGCGGATTTCGTTACCAGTCATGTATTTCATAGTAGTTCATTCGCTCCTTCGAAAAATAATACTGCATTACTGCGGAAATTACCGCAGTAAACAAAGATTGCATATAAAAAAATTATATAATTTTTGCCTGTGAATGTCAATAAGCGTAAAGGGTCAGAAGCGTCCTGTAAGCAGAAAAAACGGAGCAATTAACCACATTATATCCATTATTTCAGCAAACAAATAATGCTGCAGCCGTTATCTGTAGCTACAGCATTATACATCAGCTTATTTGGTTATTCTATTGATTGCTTCCGCCAATAAATTTTTCAATACTACAGGTGTGCACCTTGGTTTTCTTATCGTAATTAATACCAACCAATAAAATTTCATCAGCAAAATTTTGTAAGCTTACCGGATACTTTTTTTCCTTTATCTGCTTCATAGCAGTATCTGCATTTTTATTCCACTTCAGCTCCACCAGCAAAGCAGGATAGCTATGAGCATAATATTGCTTAGGAATAAATACAAAATCAGCAAAACCGCGACCTAACGGCATTTCGCGTACAGGCTTGAAATAATACTGCATAGCGCATAGATATGCTACGGTCAAAACGCTGCTAAGTGAATTTTCATCGTTATACTGAATCGCAGATGTATATTCCATATGCACCTTTTCGATCATAGACGCTACAGCATCTGCATCCATGTCAAGCGTAGCATTTAACACCTCGCGTGACATCCTCTGAAAATCAGCAAATTCATCCCAGGCTGTTTCCTCCAAAGCATTAACAAATTCACTGCGAACCTCTTCGTTAGGTATATAAGCCTTTTGCTCCTGCTGCTCATATGCCAGATATCCCAAATGAATCAGCAACGTCATAACATCATGCTTATTCTTAAAAGTCACCATATCATTTTGATATGAATTAGTACGCACCAAAACATCATCACCGGAAAGCATGGTGACAATATCCGTTTTCAGGCCATCAAAATTCATATTAATTAACGGAATAATGGATTCATATGTACCAGTCTGTGACCAATAGCTCTGAAAGGTTCCCCGCAGCATTACGCCTACCACAGCTCTAGGGTTATACACATGATAGCCGCCAAGCTGATACCCATCATACCAGCGCTTTACCTCCGCAAAATCCTTGTGATATTTTTCACACAAGACGCGCACCTCGCTCTCCGTAAAGCCAATATATGGAGCAAGAACGCCAGAATCAAGCATGGTATATTCATCAAAGTTGTTCAACGCAGACTGCGTTTTGAATTTTTTTATCGGCAGAATACCTGTCATAAAGGCTAAAGCTATATAGCGTGTCGGCTCAATACCCTTGAACAGACTGCGCAGAAAATCAATATACTCTTCCTGCGCAATTTTATTCGTGCTCTCGTCGCGAATCAGTACATCCCATTCATCAACAATAATTACAAAACGATTACCGGTTGCATCGCTGATATAAGCTAAAGCAGTGGAAACCTTAGTCACCTTTTCCGGTATATATTCACCATAGGCCTCACGCAGCTCCTCCATAAGCACCTGCGAAATAAAGGCAACCGTTTTTTCGGCACTTCCTGCTTCCTTGCAGCACCATTGCACATCAAAATGGATAACATCATATTTATTGAGCTGCTTTTGATACGCAGGACTTTTTTCGATAGCCAGTCCGGCAAAAAGCTCCTGCGAATCACAGCCCTTGCTATAATAGGCAGCCAGCATATTGGCTGTAATTGATTTACCAAAACGGCGTGGGCGACTGTTACAGATAAAAGCCTGCTGCGTTCCCAAAACCTTGTTGGTAAATTCTATGAGTCCGGTTTTATCAACGTAAATTTCCGAATCTATCGCCGTTTGAAAGGCTCTGTTATCAGGATTAAGAAATAAGCCCATTTCCATTACCTCCTCCGTTTTGACTAATCCTCTATACAGCATTATAGCACAAAGCTATATCATCGTATACTGCAACCATAAGCATCAAGTTATGTATTTTTTGAAGTGAAAAACACTCTTAATCCTGCTCATCCAGCTCATACAAGCGCTTATAAATGCCACCAAGGGCCATAAGCTCCTTGTGTGTGCCGATTTCCGCAATTTCACCGTTATGCAGCACCACAATTCTGTCAGCGTTGATAATCGTCGACAGACGATGTGCGATAATCAGCGTAGTGCGGCTTTCAGCCAGCTTATCCAAAGACTTCTGAATCTGCTTTTCCGTTTTGGTATCCAGCGCACTGGTCGCCTCGTCAAACACCATTACCGGCGGATTCTTCAGAAAGGCACGGGCAATCGCAATACGCTGCTTCTGACCGCCGCTCAGCTTAACGCCGCGCTCGCCGACCTTAGTTTCGTAACCCTCAGGCAGCGCGCTGATAAAGTCATCAGCAGCCGCCAGCTTGGCAGCCTGCTCAACCTCCTGCTCACTCGCTTTAATCTTGCCATACGCAATATTAAAGTTTACCGAATCGCTGAAGAGGAAAACATCCTGCTGCACCAGACCGACATGGTTACGCAAATAGCTTTGCTTATACTTTCTGATATCCACGCCGTCAAGCAGCACTCTGCCCTGCGTCGGTTCGTAAAAGCGCAGCAAAAGGCTCGCCAGCGTCGTTTTGCCTGCACCGGTAGCACCCACAAAGGCCACCTTTTCACCGGGAGCGATATCCAGGTCAAAATGCTTCAGCACCGGCTTATCCTCCAGATAACCGAAGGTTACATCCTCAAAGGTAATGCGTCCCTTAATATTACCTGCAGCAATCGCATCAGGCGCATCGTCAATCTCCACCTTATGCTGCATCATCTCATTAAAGCGGTGATAGCCGGCCATACCGCGCTGATACATTTCCGTAAACATCAGCAGACGGAAAACAGGCTTCATAAAGATATTGACATAAAGGAAGAAGGCAACAAAATCGCTGAGCGCCAGTTGGTCATTGGCAACCATCATACCACCGCAAACCAAAACTACCAGATTGGTTGCGTTGGTAAAAAAGGTAATAGTTCCCGAAAAATATGAAAGTATCGCAAAGGATTCGGTACGCACACGCAAAAGCTCATTACTCTTGCGCATAAAGCGCTCCAGCTCCAGCTGTTCATTAGCAAAGGCCTTTACCAGGCGGATACCGCTCAGAGCCTCCTCTGCCTGCGCGGAAACCTCACCGGATTTTTCACGACTGCGGCGGAAGGCACGCTTCATCTTTCTGTTGACGAAAACAGAATGCACCGCCTTAATAATCAGCATAGCACCGATAATAGAGCCAAGATACGGATTCAGATACAGCATCACGAAAATAGTACCCAGCATACTGATAGTGCAGACAAGAAGGTCATTAGGTCCTTTAAAGGTCAGCTCGCTGATTTCCACGATATCGCTTGTAATGCGCGACAGCAGCTGTCCTGTACGGGCATTATCAAAAAAGCGGAAGGACATTTTTTCCATATGTCCGAACAAATCGCGACGCATATCGTTCTCAATGCCAGAGCTCATCACATGACCATAATAGTTGATAGAAAAAAGCAGACCGAAGTTTACAACATATAAGGCTAAAAGTATCCCAGCCCAGTAAAGCAGCTCGTCAATATTCTTTTGAGGAATCTGAACATTAAGCATCTGCCTTACGATATAAGGGAACAGCAGCTCCATTAAGGCCGAGAAGCATGAGCCCATCAGCACCAAAAGCAAAATCAGCTTATAGGGCTTATAATAATGAATTATTTTTTGCAACATTTACTTTGCTCCTCCTGCGTTATTTTTCCAGATATGTAAACGGTAAGCACCGATAATCTTTCCATCCGGAGTCAGCGCCGGCGCTTCCACGCCTGCCAGCCACTGTCCGTCAGGTGAAATACCTATCGCCTGACAAGGGCCTTCTGTTGGAAAATAGCTGTACTTTTTGCCTGTTTCCAGGTCCAGCACCAGCGCCCCATGCGCCTTGTAATTGTGCGTGCGCACATTGCGCCCCACCGCGCAGGCCGCCAGCTGCCGGCGAAGGCTATTTTCTCCATCGTACCGTCTGCCATATATTGATAGCGGAAGGTACCGTCTGTATTGAATACAAAAATACTGTTATTGCTCGGGTGCTCTACCGGCGTCGGCAACTGCCAATTTTCACGGTTAAAGGTGTTAATCGTGGTAAAGAGTACGCCGTAGGGTGTTACAAAGCCGTCACGGCCGCTGGCATTTACATATGCACCATCC
>ERZ791624.1231-NODE-1231-length-12670-cov-3.290765_pt1 | contig 12670 bp, 6 predicted proteins | sample MGYA00510058_ERZ791624 | MGnify/ENA primary metagenome ERZ791624 (study PRJEB30046, sample SAMN00715158) | human gut metagenome | study: EMG produced TPA metagenomics assembly of the A metagenome-wide association study of gut microbiota in type 2... | reverse complement strand
ACGGCGCGCTTGGCCCCCCCCCCCCGGTGGGGGGGGCCGGTTGTCAACAGAAAATAATTCACAAAAATGGGCCGGATGAATTGACATTCCAGACAAAAGCTGATAGAATGTAAGTCCATAATGCCTGCGTAGGGCCATTCGCAATTTTCACCACTATCTGTTGTGATTATAGCATCGCAAGACCGCATACGCAAGCAGAAAAGGAAAGAAATAAACAACGCAACCAGGCGTGTCATAAGACAACTACAGAAAGGCTGTGATGACTTTACATGGCGATCACAAAGGATGTCATGATGGGCAAGACGCCCCGCAAGAGCTTCGCGAAGCAGGATCAGATCCTGGAGCTGCCGAATATGCTCAAGATCCAGAAGGATTCCTATGAGTGGTTCCTGCGCGAGGGGCTGCGCGAGGTGTTCCGCGACGTCGATACCATTACCGACTACACCGGCAATCTCGAGCTGAGCTTCCTCGACTACTCCATGAACGAGCCGCCCAAGTATTCCGTGGAGGAATGCAAGGAGCGCGACGCGACGTACGCCAAGCCCATCAAGGTTCGCGTGCGCCTGCACAACAAGGAGACGGACGAGATCAAGGAGCAGGAGATTTTCATGGGCGATTTTCCGCTCATGACCAACGGCGGCACCTTCGTCATCAACGGCGCGGAGCGTGTCATTGTCTCCCAGATCGTCAGAAGCCCCGGCGTCTACTTCGGCGACGAGGTCGACAAGACCGACCAGCACATCTATTCCGCGACGGTCATCCCGTACCGCGGCGCATGGCTGGAATATGAGACGGATTTCAATAACGTCTTCTGGGTCCGCATCGACAAGAACCGCAAGCTGCCCATCACCTGCCTCATCCGTGCCCTCGGCGTGGCGACCGACGGCCAGATCACCGAGATGTTCGGCGAGGACCCGCTCATCAAGGCGACCATGGACAAGGATCCGTGCAAGACGCGTGAGGAATCCCTGCTTGAAATCTACCGCCGCCTGCGTCCGGGCGAGCCGCCCACAGTCGAAAGCTCCGAGAGCTATCTCGAGGCGCTGTTCTTCGACGCCCGCCGCTATGACGTAAGCAAGGTCGGCCGTTACAAGTTCAACAAGAAGCTCGACATCTGGAGCCGTCTGAACGGCCAGACGCTGGCCCAGCCCGTGACCGATCCCATGACCGGCGAGATCATCGCCATGAACGGCGAGACGATCAACCGCGCCAAGGCGCACGAGATCTCCAGCCGCGGCGTCAGCCGCGCCGTGATCGACGTGAACGGCCGCGAGGTCGTCGTGTTCTCCAACGGCATGGTCGATATGGCGAAGTTCGTCGACTTTGACCCGGCGCAGTACGGCATCAAGGAAAAGGTCAGCTTCAGCGTTCTTCGTGAAATGCTCGAGACTGTCCCCGCCGACGGCTGGGAGGAGGCCATTGAGGCCCGCCGCAGCGACCTCGTTCCGATGCACATCACGAGAGACGACATTCTCGCCTCCATCAACTATCTGTGCTGCATGGTGCAGGGCGCGGGCACGAAGGACGACATTGACCATCTGGGCAACCGCCGTCTGCGCTGCGTGGGCGAGCTGCTGCAGAACCAGTTCCGCGTCGGCTTCACCCGCCTCGAGCGCGTGATCCGTGAGCGCATGACCGTGCAGGATCTTGACGTCGTCACGCCGCAGAGCCTCATCAACATCCGGCCTGTCACGGCGGTCATCAAGGAGTTCTTCGGCTCCTCCCCGCTGTCGCAGTTCATGGATCAGAACAACCCGCTGGCGGAGCTGACGCACAAGCGCCGTCTGTCCGCACTCGGCCCCGGCGGTCTGTCGCGTGAGCGCGCATCCTTCGACGTCCGAGACATTCACTACACCCACTATGGCCGTATGTGCCCGATCGAGACGCCTGAAGGCCCGAACATCGGCCTGATCAACTATTTGGCGTCCTATGCGAAGATCAACGAATACGGCTTCATCGAAGCGCCGTTCCGCAAGGTCGATAAGGCAACCGGCAAGGTCACGGATATTGTCGAATACATGACCGCCGACGTCGAAGACGACTATTATGTCGCGCAGGCTGCAGAGCCTCTGGACGAGGAAGGCCGCTTTGCGAACGCGCGCGTCATCTGCCGCCACCGTGACGAGATCATCTCCGTCGAGCGTGAGCTCATCGACTATGTCGACGTCTCCCCGAACATGATGACCTCCATCGCAACGGCGTTCATTCCGTTCCTGGAAAACGACGACGCGAACCGCGCGCTGATGGGCGCAAACATGCAGCGTCAGGCCGTGCCGCTGATGGTCACGGAGGCCCCGATCGTGGCAACCGGCATCGAGCATAAGTGCGCTGTCGATTCCGAGGTCTGCATCACAGCTAAAGGCCCCGGCGTCGTGACCCGCGTTTCCGCAACGAACGTTTCCGTCAGCTACGACGATGGCAATACCGCCGATTATACCCTTACAAAGTTTGCCCGCTCCAACCAGGGCACCTGCATCAACCAGCGCCCGATCGTCACGGTCGGCGAACGCGTGGAGGCCGGTCAGGTCATCGCCGACGGCCCCGCCTGCTCGCAGGGCGAGATCGCGCTCGGCAAGAACGTGCTCATCGGCTTCATGACGTGGGAAGGCTACAACTACGAGGACGCCATTCTGCTGAACGAACGCCTTGTCCGCGAGGACGTGTTCACCTCCATCCATATTGAGGAGTATGAGACCGAATCCCGCGACACGAAGCTTGGCATGGAGGAGATCACCCGTGATATCCCGAACGTCGGCGAAGATACCCTTAAGGATCTCGACGAAAACGGCATCATCCGCATCGGCGCGGAGGTCACCTCCGGCGATTACCTCGTCGGCAAGGTCACCCCGAAGGGCGAGACCGAGCTGACCGCAGAGGAGAGACTGCTCCGCGCCATATTCGGCGAGAAGGCGAAAGAGGTCAGAGATACCTCCCTCAAGGTCTCCCACGGCGAATACGGCATCGTCGTCAAGGTCGAAGAGTTCACCCGCGAGAACAGCGATGAGCTCGCACCCGGCGTAAACAAGGTCGTCCGCTGCTATATCGCCCAGAAGCGTAAGCTTTCCGTCGGCGATAAGATGGCAGGCCGCCACGGTAACAAGGGTGTTGTTTCAAGAATACTTTCTCAGGAGGATATGCCCTTCCTTCCGGACGGCACGCCGCTCGATATCGTGCTCAACCCCCTGGGCGTTCCCTCCCGAATGAATATCGGTCAGGTGCTCGAAGTGCATCTCGGCTTTGCCGCGAAGCATCTGGGCTACAAGGTCGAGACTCCCGTCTTTGACGGCGCGCACGAGGATGATATCCGCGAAGCGCTCAAGCAGGCAGGACTCAGAGAGGACGGCAAGACGATACTCTACGACGGACGTACCGGCAGACAGTTCGATAACCCCGTCACCGTCGGCGTCATGTATTACCTCAAGCTGTTCCACCTTGTTGACGATAAGATTCACGCACGTTCCACCGGCCCGTACTCGCTCGTTACGCAGCAGCCCCTCGGCGGTAAAGCCCAGTTCGGCGGCCAGCGTTTCGGTGAGATGGAAGTCTGGGCTCTCGAGGCTTACGGCGCTGCCTACACCCTCCAGGAGATACTGACAGTCAAGTCCGACGACGTTGTCGGCCGTGTCAAGACCTACGAGGCAATAGTCAAGGGCAACAACGTTCCCAAGCCCGGCATTCCCGAGTCGTTCAAGGTTCTCGTCAAAGAGCTTCAGTCCCTCTGCCTTGATGTCAGCGTCCTTGACGCGGACGGCGAGGAGATAGACCTCAAGCAGACCGACGAGGAACTCGGATTTGCACCTTCAGACGATAAGGCATTCTCCTCCGTCAACGACGCCGGCACTGCAGGCGGCTACGGCACGGAAAACGAAGAGGGCGATATCTTCAATGTCGGCTCCGACGAGGACGACGATGACAGCGCCGATTTCGCAGACAATGCCGAGGGCGAAGATGACTACTATGACGGCGACATCTTCTCCGACAGCGAAGGCGAGCTTGACGACTACGACGACTGAGAACAGTCACCTTAAAAATATATTTTAAAAAGGGGCAGTCAACGGATGGAAAACAATACCTTTGAATCCATAAAAATAGGTCTTGCGTCTCCCGATAAGATCAGAAGCTGGTCTTACGGCGAGGTCAAGAAGCCCGAAACCATCAATTACCGCACACTCAAGCCCGAAAAGGACGGACTGTTCTGCGAAAGGATATTCGGACCCCAGAAGGACTGGGAGTGCCACTGCGGCAAATATAAAAGAATCCGCTACAAGGGCAAGATATGCGAACGCTGCGGCGTTGAGATAACCCGCTCCAAGGTTCGCCGCGAGAGAATGGGTCACATTGAGCTTGCAGCTCCCGTCTCCCACATCTGGTATTTCAAGGGAATACCCTCAAGAATGGGTCTTATCCTCGATATATCGCCGCGCAACCTTGAGAAAGTTCTCTACTTTGCGATGCATATCGTTATCGATCCCGGCACAACGGATCTTAAAAAGTATCAGGTTCTCGACGAGAAGGATTACGACGAGTACCGCCTGATGTATGAGGACGATTTCAGGGCAGGCATGGGTGCCGAGGCTATCAAGGAGCTTCTTGCCGAAATCGACCTCGATCAGCTCTCCGCGCAGCTGCGCGAGGAGATAGAGAACGCAAGCGGTCAGAAGAAGGCCAAGGCTCTCAAACGCCTTGAGGTTGTCGAGGCGTTCAGACAGAGCGGCAACAGACCCGAGTGGATGATCCTCGACGTGCTTCCGGTTATCCCGCCGGAGCTTCGTCCCATGGTTCAGCTCGAGGGCGGACGCTTTGCAACGAGCGACCTCAATGATCTTTACCGCCGCGTTATCAACAGAAACAACCGTCTGCGCAAGCTCCTTGAGCTCGGCGCACCCGAGATAATAGTCCGCAACGAGAAGCGCATGCTTCAGGAAGCTGTCGATGCCCTTATCGACAACGGCCGCCGCGGCAGACCCGTAACCGGTCCGAACAACAGAGCGCTCAAGTCGCTCTCCGATATGCTTAAAGGTAAGCAGGGACGTTTCAGACAGAACCTGCTCGGTAAGCGTGTTGACTATTCCGGACGTTCGGTTATCGTCGTCGGTCCCGAGCTGAAGATCTATCAGTGCGGTCTGCCGACCGAGATGGCTCTTGAGCTGTTCAAGCCCTTCGTCATGAAGAGACTTGTCCAGACCGGCAAGGCGAACAACGTCAAGTCCGCAAGAAAGATGGTCGAGCGTCAGAATCCCGTTGTCTGGGATGCTCTCGAAGTGGTTATCAAGGATCACCCCGTGCTCCTCAACCGCGCTCCCACACTTCACAGACTCGGTATCCAGGCTTTCGAGCCCATCCTTGTCGAGGGCAGAGCTATCAAGCTTCATCCCCTCGTTTGTACCGCATTCAACGCCGACTTCGACGGCGACCAGATGGCAGTTCACGTTCCGCTTTCTGCGGAGGCTCAGGCTGAGGCGCGCTTCCTTATGCTCGCCGCCAACAACCTCTTGAAGCCCTCCGACGGACGCCCGGTTACCGTTCCCACGCAGGACATGGTCCTCGGCTCCTATTACCTCACCCTTGAAAAGCCCGGCGAGCCCGGCGAGGGCAAGGTGTTTAGAGATGTCGATGAGGCCACCATGGCTTACGACGACGGCACCATCGGACTCCATGCGAGAATTAAGATCCGCATGACTAAGGAGATTGACGGCAAGCCTGTCAGAAAGCTCGTCTCCACCACCATGGGACGCGTTATCTTCAACGGACCTATCCCGCAGGATCTCGGCTTTGTTGACAGAAGCGATCCGGAGAACGACTTCAAGCTTGAGGTCGATTTCCTCGTCAATAAAAAGAAGCTCGGCGAAATTATCGACAGATGCATCAAGATTCACGGCACCTCGATAGCAGCCGATATGCTTGATAAAATCAAGGCTCAGGGCTACAAGTACTCGACCCGAAGCGGTATCACCGTCGCTGTCTGCGACGCTACCATACCGCCGCGCAAGGGCGAACTCATTGCCGACGCCGAGAAGGACGTCGCCGAGATCATGGACAACTATGAGAACGGTCTTCTCTCCGATGAGGAGCGCACGAACATGGTCATTGAGACCTGGGAAGACTGCACAAAGAGAGTTGCCGCAGAACTCAAGGCGAACTTCGATCCCTACAACCCGATCAACATGATGCTTGACTCCGGTGCGCGAGGCAACGACAGCCAGCTGCGTCAGCTTGCAGGTATGCGCGGACTTATCGCGAATACGGCAGGTAAGACGATTGAAATTCCCATCAGAGCCAACTACCGTGAAGGTCTTAATATACTCGAATACTTCATCTCGTCGCGTGGTGCGCGTAAAGGCCTTGCCGATACCGCACTTCGTACTGCGGACTCGGGTTACCTTACCAGACGTCTTGTCGATGTCTCGCAGGATGTTATCATCCGCGAGGAGGACTGCGGCTGCACAGAGGGCTCGGATGTCTACGATATCTTCGACGGAAAGCGCCGCATAGTCAGCCTCACCGAGCGTCTTACCGGCCGCTATCTGCTCAACGACTTTGTCGACGAGGATACCGGCGAGCTTATCATGAGCAAGGATAAGATGATGAGCGAGGATGACGCAAAGCGCGTCGCCGACAAGGTATACGAGTACCACGACAGAAAGGTCGCCGCGGGCGAAGAGCCCGGGGGTAGCCTTGCAAAGATAAAGATTCGTTCGCTGCTTACCTGCCAGTCCGAGCACGGCGTCTGCATCAAGTGCTACGGCGCGAACCTTGCAACCGGCGAGCCTGTTACGGTCGGTGAAGCAGTCGGTATCATCGCGGCTCAGTCGATAGGCGAGCCCGGTACACAGCTGACGATGAGAACGTTCCACACCGGCGGCGCGAAAGACCAGTCCGATATCACGGAAGGTCTTCCCAGAGTCGAGGAGCTGTTCGAAGCGAGAAAGCCCAAGAGCCTCGCTCTTATCAGTGAGATCTCCGGTACGGTTTCCGAGCGCGAGATCAAGAAGGTCAGAAACATCATCGTCACCGATCCCGAGACCCTCGAGGAGAAGGCGTATCCCATCCACTACGGTATGCGCGTCAAGGTTGAGCCCGGCGATCACATCAACAAGGGCGACACCATCACCGAAGGTGCTCTCAACCCGCACGATATTCTCGCAGTCCTCGGCGTCGAGGCTGTTCACGATTACCTCATCCGCGAGGTTCAGAGAACCTACCGTATGCAGGGTGTTGACGTCAACGATAAGCACATCGAGGTCATCGTCCGTCAGATGATGAAGAAGGTCAAGATCACCGATCCCGGCGACACGACTTTCCTGCCCGGCGCTGTTGTTGACAAGCTTGAGTTCAAGGCGGAGAACGCACGCGTCGCCGCCAAGGCTCAGGAGACAGGCGAGGAGCTCGCAGAGGCTCAGTGCATGCCCGTGCTCATGGGTATCACAAAGGCTTCTCTTGCAACCGAGTCCTTCCTCTCGGCCGCATCCTTCCAGGAGACGACAAGAGTCCTCACCGACGCCGCCATCAAGGGCAAGAGCGATCCGCTGCTCGGCCTCAAGGAGAATGTCATCATCGGCAAGCTCCTGCCGTCGGGTACCGGCATGAAGTGCTATAGCGATGTTCAGGTGCTTCCCACTACGGGCATCTTCAGCGACCTTGCCGAGAAGCTCGAAGAGGCGGAGAACCAGGAAGAAGCAGAATAATAAACAACCATCGAGCCGGAGTCTGCCGCTTTTGCGGGGGACTCCGGCAGCGGTGACTATAAAGAGATGCGTTTATTGGACAAAAATCATATATAATGCCCCGATAAACGCCGAATATTTTGTCATTTGACGAACCGAAAAGGTTGACAAACAGAACCTTCAGCGGTATAATTTTAAATTGTGATGTCTTGTGTTTTGGGATAATTATGCCCGAAGCGCGGATTTCATATATAAATCTTAGAAAGGAGATGTACTGCTTGCCAACGTTTAATCAGCTTGTGAGAAACGGAAGAGAAACTCTTGAGAAGAAACCCAAAGCCCCTGCGCTTTTGAAGGGTCTCAACTCCAAGAAAAATGTCATGACCGACACTGCTTCTCCGCAGAAGCGCGGTGTTTGCACAGCGGTTAAGACCACCACCCCCAAGAAGCCCAACTCGGCTCTTAGAAAGATCGCCAGAGTTCGTCTTTCCAACGGCATCGAGGTTTCGGCTTATATCCCGGGCGTCGGTCATAACCTTCAGGAGCACTCGGTTGTTCTCATCCGCGGCGGCCGTGTTAAGGACCTTCCCGGTGTGCGTTACCACATCATCCGCGGAACGCTCGATACACAGGGCGTCAACGGCAGAATGCAGGCCCGTTCCAAGTACGGTGCTAAGCGTCCGAAGGCTGCCAAAAAGTAATTCCGCATGATGCGGAAAGCTTAAGAGACAGAATCTTCTTGCAGGTGATTACTCCAATGCGAGAGTGCATTGAAATACATGCCTCCCATTGACACCACGAGAGTTTTGTCACTCGAGTACCTATGATATCATTACTATGAAGGAGGGAAGCGAAGTGCCAAGAAGAGGCAAGATAGCAAAACGTGACGTTTTGCCCGATCCGCTTTACAACTCAAAGCTCGTAACACGCCTTATCAACAACGTCATGATCGACGGTAAGAAGGGCGTCGCTCAGAAAATCGTTTACGAGGCTTTCGACATTATCCGTGAGAAGACCGGCAAGGAACCGCTTGAGGTTTTTGAGGCTGCTATGGAGAATGTCATGCCCGTTCTCGAAGTCAAAGCTCGTCGAGTCGGCGGTGCAACCTATCAGGTTCCCATGGAGGTTCGTCCGGAGAGAAGACAGACCCTCGGTCTGCGCTGGATAACCCTTTATTCCCGTCAGCGTTCCGAGAGAACGATGAAGGAGAGACTTGCTAACGAGATCATGGATGCCGTTAATTCGACCGGTTCGGCATTCAAGAAGCGTGAGGATACTCACAAGATGGCAGAGGCCAACAAGGCATTTGCACATTTCAGGTGGTAATTTCACCTATATATTTTGCTATTCGCACAAAGGCGAGATACGGAGGTTTTTATGCCGAGAGAGGTTTCACTGGAAAAGACCAGGAATATCGGAATCATGGCGCATATTGACGCAGGCAAAACCACCACAACGGAGCGTATCCTGTTCTATACAGGAAAGACCCACAAACTCGGCGAAGTGCATGATGGTGCTGCGACAATGGACTGGATGGAGCAGGAGCAGGAGAGAGGTATAACCATCACCTCCGCTGCGACTACCTGCTTCTGGAAGAACCACCGAATCAACATCATCGACACTCCCGGCCACGTGGACTTCACCGTTGAGGTTGAGCGTTCTCTGCGTGTTCTGGACGGTTCTGTTACCGTTCTTTGCGCAAAGGGCGGCGTTGAGCCCCAGTCCGAAACCGTCTGGAGACAGGCGGACAAGTACCAGGTTCCGAGAATGGTCTATGTTAACAAGATGGACATTATGGGAGCTAACTTCTATAATGTTATAGACATGATGAAGGAGCGCCTGAAGTGTAACGCAGTTCCGATTCAGCTCCCCATAGGCGCGGAAGCTGACTTCAAGGGAATCATCGACCTTGTTCAGATGCAGGCTGATGTCTACTATGATGACAAGGGTCTCGACGTCAGAGTCGAGGAGATCCCCGAGAACATGAAGGAACTTGCACAGAAGTATCATGATGAGCTCGTTGAGCACGTCGCCGAACAGGACGACGAGCTGCTCGAGAAGTATCTCGGCGGCGAGGAGCTCACCATTGATGAGATAAAGACCTGCATCCGCAAGTCTACTATCGCCAATAAGATGGTTCCCGTATGCTGCGGTACTTCTTACCGCAACAAGGGTGTTCAGCAGCTGCTTGACGCTATTGTTGATTACATGCCCGCTCCGACGGATGTCCCGTCGATAAAGGGCACGAACCCCGAGACCGGTGAAGAGGAGTTCCGTCATTCTTCGGATTCCGAGCCGTTCGCAGCTCTTGCTTTCAAGATCGCGACCGACCCCTTCGTCGGTAAGCTCTGCTTCTTCAGAGTTTATTCGGGCACAGTCACCACCGGCAGCACTGTTTACAATGCTACCAAGGACTGCAACGAGCGTCTGGGAAGAATCCTGCAGATGCACTCCAACCACAGAAAGGATATCGACTGCGTTTACGCCGGAGATATCGCTGCGACTATCGGTCTTAAGAACACCACCACCGGCGACACGCTCTGCGACGCCAAGGCTCCGATAATCCTTGAGTCCATGGAGTTCCCCGATCCCGTTATCAGGGTCGCTATCGAGCCCAAGACCAAGGCAGGCCAGGAGAAGATGGCTATCGCGCTTGCAAAGCTCGCCGAAGAGGATCCGACCTTCAAGTGCTACACTGATGAAGAGACGGGTCAGACCATCATCGCCGGCATGGGCGAGCTTCACCTTGAGATAATCGTTGACAGACTTCTTCGTGAGTTCAAGGTCGAGGCTAATGTCGGTAAACCCCAGGTCGCATACCGCGAGACCATCACCAAACCCGCAGAGAGCGATACCAAGTATTCGCGTCAGTCGGGCGGCCGCGGACAGTACGGTCACGTCAAGATCCGCATCGAGCCCAACCCCGAGAAGGGTTATGAGTTCGTCAACGAGGTCGTCGGCGGCGCTATCCCGAAGGAATATATCGGACCTGCAGAGGCCGGTATCAAGGGTGCAATGCAGTCGGGCGTTCTTGCAGGCTTCAATGTTGTTGACGTCAAGGTCACTCTTTACGATGGATCTTATCACGAGGTCGACTCCTCCGAAATGGCGTTCAAGATCGCCGGTTCTATGGCGTTCAAGGATGCGATGAAGAAGGCAGCTCCCGTGCTCATGGAGCCCATCATGAAGGTCGCCATTATTGTCCCTGAGGACTATATGGGCGATGTTATCGGCGATGTCAACTCCCGCCGCGGACAGATCGAAGGCACCGAGATGCGTACGGGCGCAGTGCAGATCAATGCATTCATCCCGCTGTCGAACATGTTCGGCTACGCTACCACACTTCGTTCCAAGACGCAGGGACGCGGTCAGTATGTCATGGAGCCCAGCCACTACGCCGAGGTTCCGAAGTCCATTGCTGAGACTGTCATCAAGGACAAGTAATTTTTAAAAAGCACTTGAATTTTCAGGTGTAAATTGATAGAATAGTTTTATGCTGATGCATGAGACAATTATTTAACCAATTAAAGGGAGGAAATTCCAAATGGCAAAAGCTAAATTCGAAAGAACTAAGCCCCATGTAAACATTGGTACCATTGGTCACGTTGACCATGGTAAGACTACTCTTACCGCTGCTATCACCAAGACTCTCGCTATGAAGGGCGAGGCTGAGTTTGTTGATTACGCTAACATCGATAAGGCTCCCGAGGAGAGAGAGCGCGGTATTACAATCAACACCGCTCACGTTGAGTATGAGACTGCTACCCGTCACTATGCTCACGTTGACTGCCCCGGCCATGCTGACTATATCAAGAACATGATCACCGGTGCTGCTCAGATGGACGGCGCTATCCTTGTTATAGCTGCTACCGACGGCCCCATGGCTCAGACCAAGGAGCACCTTCTTCTTGCTCGCCAGGTTGGCGTGCCCTATATCATCGTCTTCATGAACAAGGTTGACCAGGTCGACGATCCTGAGCTCCTTGAGCTTGTCGAGATGGAGATCCGCGATACTCTTAACGAGTATGGCTTCCCCGGCGATGACACCCCGATCATCAAGGGTTCTGCTCTTAAGGCTCTTGAGTACAACGGCAATGATCCTGACGCCCCCGAGCTTGCTTGCATCTGGGAGCTCATGAACGCTGTTGACACTTATATCCCCACTCCCGACCGTAAGGCTGACCTGCCTTTCCTTATGCCTGTTGAGGATGTCTTCACCATCACCGGCCGTGGTACTGTTGCCACCGGTAGAGTTGAGCGTGGACAGCTGAGAACCGGCGACGAGCTTGAGATCGTTGGTCTTAAGGAAGAGAAGGGCAAGACCGTCTGCACCGGAATCGAGATGTTCCGCAAGACCCTCGATTACGCTGAGGCCGGCGACAACATCGGCGCTCTTCTTCGTGGTGTTCAGAGAAATGAGATCGAGCGTGGACAGGTTCTTTCCAAGCCCGGCACCATTCATCCCCACACCAAGTTTGTCGGCCAGGTTTACGTCCTTACTAAGGACGAGGGCGGCCGTCACACTCCGTTCTTCAACAACTATCGTCCCCAGTTCTACTTCCGCACCACCGACGTTACCGGCATCATCACCCTGCCCGAGGGCACCGAGATGTGCATGCCCGGCGATAACGTCGACATGAACGTGGAGCTGATCACCCCCATCGCCATCGAGAACGGTCTGCGTTTCGCTATCCGTGAGGGTGGCCGTACCGTGGGTTCCGGCGTCGTCATCGCCATCAACAACGACTGATTGACGTCCCCATCGGCGCATAGCTGATAAAGCCCGGCAGAGCATCGCTCTGCCGTCTCCGCCGGGGGGGGGCTTTTTTTGCATGAAAAAATGTTTAATACTTTTTTAATATTTATGCATGAACTTTTGTAACATCCCTTGGGTATCCTATACTTGCAAGAGACAAAAAGCTTTTTTCATCAATCTTCCTGCCATTCAGGCGGAGAACCGGCTTCCGGTTCTCCGCCTTATGGTTTTTATCGACGACTATTCTCAG
>ERZ791624.1229-NODE-1229-length-12676-cov-3.262182_pt1 | contig 12676 bp, 10 predicted proteins | sample MGYA00510058_ERZ791624 | MGnify/ENA primary metagenome ERZ791624 (study PRJEB30046, sample SAMN00715158) | human gut metagenome | study: EMG produced TPA metagenomics assembly of the A metagenome-wide association study of gut microbiota in type 2... | reverse complement strand
AGATGATGGTGTAGCGCTGGCGCTGCTCGCGCGGCCGGCCCCCCCCGGCCGGGCGGCGTAAGCCTGCCAGACGGCTTCCAGTACGCCATGGCCGTTATGTCCTGCCAGTCCGCGCCAGCCCGCATGGGCTGCAGCAACGGCGCGCCCGCTGCGGTGTGCCAGCAAGACGGGCAGGCAGTCCGCCACCATGACAATGCAGGCCACATCAGATTCAGTGGTCAAACAGGCGTCAAAGGCTTGTCCATTGGGCGATGCGTGCTCCAGAAATTGAACATCGCAGCCATGTACCTGCTGCAGGAAGCGGGTCTGCACTGGGCGACCGGAAATATCGCTCAGCACCGCCTGCAGCAGCGCCCGGTTGGCCGCTACATGCTGCGGGTCATCATGCACATGGTCCCCCAGATTCATGGAGTTCCACGGAGCTGCACTTTGCCCACCTGCACGGGTGGTAAACAGGGCATGCACGCCAGCAATGGCGGGCCAGTCGGGTTGCAGCCACTGCTGCTGAAGATGCTTGGTATCAGTCACCTGCACAGCATAACTTGACACCTGACTCATGGCACACTTGTTCTTTCGTTGACTGCTTAGCCCTGAACCATGCCATTTGTGTTTACGCCCCCAGCCCAAGCCTCGGTGCCTGTCATTGGCTGCGCTGACCGTTTTCCCGTACACCGCATCTACTGCGTAGGCCGCAACTACACGGAGCACGCCAAAGAAATGGGCTTTACGGGGCGCGAAGCACCGTTTTTCTTCATGAAGCCCGCAGATGCCGTACTGCCCGCAGAAAACGGTGGCACTGTCGGCATGCCCTACCCCACGCTGACCAGCAATCTGCACCACGAAATCGAGCTGGTGGTAGCCATTGGCAAAGGCGGCAAAAACATTGCGGCCGCGCAGGCCATGGAACATATCTGGGGCTATGCCGTAGGCCTGGACATGACGCGCCGCGATCTGCAGAACGACATGAAAAAGCAGGGCCGCCCCTGGTGCATTGGCAAGGCCTTTGAGCACAGCGCCCCCATCAGCGCCATCACGCCTGCAGCACAGGCGGGTGATGTAGAGCAGGCAGAAATCTGGCTGCAGGTCAACGGCAAAGACCGCCAGCGCAGCCATGTGAACCAACTCATCTGGAACATTGCTGAGACTATTGAGGTGCTTTCCCAGGCCTGGGAGCTGCAGCCCGGTGACCTCATCATGACCGGCACCCCCGAAGGTGTAGGTGCCGTGCAGGCCGGCGATGTGCTGGAAGGCGGTATTACCGGCCTGGGCACATTGCGCGTAGCCATCACTGCCTGAAGCAGGCATTGCCCATGAGTTTTCGCCCCACCATCAAGTTCTGCTGCCAGTGTGGCAGCCCCGTCAAGCACGCCATTCCTGACGATGGCGACACGCGCGTGCGCGCCATCTGCCCCTCCTGCGGCTTTGTGCACTATCAAAACCCGCTGAATGTGGTGGGCTGCATCCCTGTTACCGACGATGGCCGCATCCTGCTGTGCAAGCGCAACATCGAACCCCGCTGGGGCAAGTGGACGCTGCCAGCAGGTTTCATGGAGCTGGATGAAACCACTTCCGAAGGCGCTGCCCGCGAAATGGATGAAGAAGCCGGTGCCCAGATTGCCATGGGCCGGCTGTTTTCCGTGATCAGCGTGCCACGCGTTGGTCAGGTGCACCTGTTTTACTGCGCACGCCTGCTCAGCGAAAGCTTCAACCCCGGGCACGAAACCATTGAAGCGCGCCTGTTTGAGCCCAAGGACATTCCGTGGGATGAATTGGCCTTTCGCACCGTCAGCACCACCTTGCAGCACTACCTGGACGACCGTGCCCGTGGCGTAGAACAGGTACACAACATCGATTTGCTGTAACTCTTTGTTCGCTCTGGCCTGGCTTTTGCTTTTCCAAGACATACAAGAGCTGGGCCCCTGAACTGCCAGCTCTGTCTTGAAAAGGGGAGGCAGACATGACAAGCGACAACGAGATCCATATCGACACCTTCATCCCATACATGCGGGATGTCGCGCGCTGCGAGCGCTTATTGCAGGAGCTCAACCTCATGTGGCGCCTGATCGAATCATCGGCCAAGATGCACTGCGCCGAAGAGGCGCACAGCATGCTGCCCATGATGGCCGCCACACGCGAAGGCTTTCAGCGCCTGGAGCAGGACCTGGTGCACTCCATGGTGTCGGAGTCGATTGGCGAGGTCATGTCCGAAATCGCCACCTGCGCGCACCACGTCATCGACATCGTGGTGCGCAACCTCTACGAGCGCACGGCCGACGTCGGTTTTCTGGCCACGGACCGCACGCTGTGCAACTACGTCGCCGGGCTCACCGATGGCCAGGGCATCGTCGAGCGCCTGCGTGAGTACCAGCACAAATACACGGTGTACGACGAAATCATGCTGTTCGATTTGACCGGCACCGTGCTGGCTCAGATCGATGAAAGCTCGCCCGTCGATGGCTCGCACGATCCACTGCTGGCGCAGACGCTGGAGAGCCACAGTTTTGTAGAAACCTTCCGCCACACCAATCTGCGCCCCCACAAGGACCAGGCCCTGCTCTACACACAGCGCATGCTGCACCCGCAGACCGGCCAACCCTGCGGCGTGCTGTGCCTGTCCTTTGACTTTCTGGGGGAGATGGCAGGCATTTTTGCCGGCAGCAGCGCCGCCGAAGGCCGCAGCGTAGCCCTGCTGCTCAACGAGCATGACTACGTACTCGCCAGCAGCGACGCGCACTGGATTGCGCCGGGCACCAAGGTCCCCACCAACCCCGAAGGCGCACCACATTTGTTCACACACTCCGGGCGCACCTATCTGGTGCAAACCGTTTCTGCCAAGCCCTACCAAGGCTATCCGGGGCCTGCAGGGTGGAAAGGTCAGGTCATGATTCCGGTGGAACAGGCCTTTGGCACCAAAATCATGCGCTGCGTGGACAGTCTGCCCCACGATGTGGCACAGGGTCTGCTGGCCCACGCCAAGAGTTTCTGCCCGCCGCTGTACGACATCATCAACGCGGCAGACTCCATCCGCCGCGTGGTCTGGAATGGCCAGGTCATGACGGCCGGGCAGCGCGGAGGGTCGGTGCGCCTGAAGTCGGTGCTCGAGCAGATTGGCGAGACCGGCGCACGCACGAATCTGGTCTTTACCCAGTCGATTCGTGATCTGTACGACACCGTGCTCAGCGTCGGCCTGCGCGACAGCCAGTCGCTGACCCAGCTGCTGGTCGATCTGCTGGACCGCAACCTCTACGAACGCGCCAATGACTGCCGCTGGTGGGCGCTCTCGCCCGTGCTGCGCCAGCTGTTGACGCTGCACCATGCGCAAGGCGAGGCACCTGCAGCTCTGCTGGCTGAAGCGACCCAGGTACTGGAACACATCAACAGCCTCTACACGGTCTACCTGCGCCTCATGGTCTATGACAACAAGGGCCGCATCCTGTGCGCCAGCCATCCGCATCTGCCCGATGGCAGCAGCGTGCTGGAGCAGACGATTGACAGCGCAGCCGTGCAGGCCGTCATGCAACTCAATGACAGCCAGGCCTACTACGTCACGCCGTGGAGCGCTGCGCACGTTGGCAGCGAAGGGGCCACCTATGTCTACCACGCCCCCATTCGCACGGACGATGCCCATGAACGCACCGTAGGCGGCATTGCCATCGTGTTCAATGCCATACCGGAGCTGCAGGCCATGCTGGAAAGCTCTCTGGTCGGCAAACCCAAGACCCGCGCCATGTACGTCAACCGCCAGGGGCTGGTGCTGGCGAGCACCGATCCTGCTTCGCCCCCCGGCAGCACGGTCCAACTGCCCAAGCCCGAGCTGCTGCAGCTGCAGGTGGGCCACAGCGATGCCGCCATCACCACCTACCAGAACGAATACGGCATTGTGGGCGCCAGCGTCTCGCGCGGCTACCGTGAGTTCAAAACCTCTGACGGCTACCGCGAAGATGTACTGGCCATTTCCATCGAGTCCTTTGGCAAGGTGGAAACAGCAGACAGCGTGCATGAGGCCAGCCACGCCATCCAGAGCAGTGCCAGCATCAACGGCATCGAGATGGCCACCTTCTTCGTGGGCAAGCAGCTGTTTGCACTGCATGCCGAATCCGTGCTGGAGGCCCTGCCCGCGACCTCCGTCAACCCCGTCTCGGCCAGCCGCCTGCCCTACTGCATTGGCACACTGGCACGGCATGCGCAGGGGCAGGTCACAGGCTTTGTCTGGGTGTTTGATCTGGGTGAGCTGCTGACCGGTCAGCGCTCACGCCTGACGGAAAAACACCAGGTGGTGGTGGTTGAGCACGGCGAGCGCAAGTTTGGTCTGCTGGTCAGCGCCCTGCATGGCGTGCACCACTTCGCCCGTGAGAGCGTGCGCCCCGCGCCCAGCATGGCGGGCGGCGCAGAGTTGCTGGTGCATGAGCTGATTCAGGCCAACCAGGGCGCACTGCTGATCCAGTGCCTGAACCCACAGGGGCTGCTGCATGCGCTGCAGTCGCCCCGCAAATCTGGTGAGGCGATGGAGTACATCGGCTAAACCCGCCACGGTTTCCGCCAGCATGCGCTGTGCTGGCGCAGGCCGCCTCAGCGGCCTTTGACCGGCGTATGGCGCAGTACGCTGAACACGGCTGCCAGCACCGCAAGACCTGCGCCCATCAGCAAGGCACGCTGCTCGGCGATGCCTTCGCTGCCTGGCCAGAGCACAAAGGCTGCCGCCAGCAGCACCGCGCCCAGACTCTGCCCGGTATGACGGGCCGAGCCCAGCATGCCACTGGCCGCGCCGCTGCGGTGCATGGGTGCAGAGGTGACGATGGTGTGGTTGTTGGGCGACTGGAACATGGCAAAGCCCGCACCGCACATGGCCATGCGCCAGGCAATATCCCAGGCGGGTGCGCCAGCCGACAGCTGAGACAGTGCCACCAGCCCCGCCGCAAACAGCAGCATGCCCATGCCGCCCAGGCGGCTGGCTGGAATCTTGCCAATCTGCCGTCCCACAATGGGTGCAACGATGGCCAGCGCCACCGGCCAGGCGCTGATCAGCATGCCCACCTGCCCGGTCGATACGCCATAGGCATCCATCAGCAGGAAAGGCATGGCCAGAAAGGCCATGGTCTGCGCACTGAAGGCGCAGATGGAGGCCCCCATGGACAGCCTGAACGCCGGAATCCGCAGCAAATCCAGCGGCAGCATGGGCTGCGCCCCGCGCTTCTGGCGCTGCACATAGACATAGCCCGCCAGCAAACCCAGCAGCAGCCAGGCAACGGCAGGAAGCAGACCCTGCTCTGGGCTGTAGTGACTCAGACGATCCAACCCCAGGAACAGCGCTGCAAACATGGTGATGTTGAGCAGCACATCCCACCAGGACAGCCCCCGCAGATCCGAAGGCTTGAATGGCTTGGGCAAGGCCTTGCGCCCCAGCCAGCACACCCACAGTGCCAGCGGCATGTGCAGGCTGAACAGCCAGCGCCAGTCCAGCTGCGACAGCACCGCCGCCGCCAGCACCGGCCCGGTCACATAGCTGATGGCCACCATCATGGAGTTCAGCGCCAGGCCCTGCCCCAGCTGGGCACGCGGATAAATCTGCCGCACCAGCGCGCCATTCACGCTCAGCGCCCCCGCCATGCCCATGCCCTGCAGAGCACGCGCCACAATCAGCCACTGCAGCGAAGGTGCCAGCGCCGCCAGCACACTGGACAGGCCAAACACCAGCATGCCCCACAGGTACACACGCTTGTAGCCCAGACGATCGCCCAGCGCAGCCAGTGGCAGCAGCAGCACCAGCGATGCCACCTGGTTGGCATTGACCACCCACAGCGTCTGGGCCGGGTCAATCTGCCACTGCCGGGCCATTTGCGGCAGGGCCAGACTCAGCATGGTGCTGTCGAGCACACAGATCACCAGGCCGCAAATAATGACTGCCATGGCCAGCTTGCGTGCACGCCCATGCATGCCATCTGGCTCAGCAGCAGATGCCACAGTGGAAGTATGAGTCATATCAAATCAATAGCTTCTAGCGCTGATACAGCAATGGTTTCAACTACTTTTCTATCTGAAAGCATTGCAAATAGAGCGCTGGCAGCTCTTTTTTTCGTAATTACCGAGGTCAAGCGAATGCATGCAAACCGCAGCTGCACAGCCAAAGCGCCCGCCGTACACACGGTCAAAAGCTAAAAAACCCCGCGGCTGCGGGGTTGGCGGATACGCAGGGCCACTTACATGTGGTCAATCACCACCTGCCCGAATCCGGAGCATGACACCTGGGTGGCCCCTTCCATCATGCGCGCGAAGTCATAAGTCACCTTCTTGCTCTGGATGGCCTGCTCCATACCGCTGATGATCAGGTCCGCCGCCTCCACCCAGCCCATGTGGCGCAGCATCATCTCGCCACACAAAATCATGGAGCCGGGGTTCACATAGTCCTTGCCTGCATAGCGTGGCGCTGTGCCATGGGTGGCTTCAAACACCGCCACGGAACTTGACATGTTTGCACCGGGCGCAATGCCAATGCCGCCAATCTGCGCCGCCACAGCGTCCGAGATGTAGTCACCATTGAGGTTCATGGTAGCAATCACGCTGTACTCGGCCGGGCGCAGCAGCACCTGCTGCAGGAATGCGTCAGTGATGCTGTCCTTGATGGTGATGCGCTTGCCGGTCCTGGGATTCTTGATTTCCACCCAGGGGCCGCCGTCAATCAGCTCGCCACCGAACTCCTTGAGGGCCACGTCATAGCCCCAGTCCCGGAACGCACCTTCCGTGAACTTCATGATGTTGCCCTTGTGCACCAGCGTCACCGAAGGTTTGTCATGGTCAATCGCGTACTGGATGGCCTTGCGCACCAGGCGCTCCGTACCTTCGCGCGAGACAGGCTTGATGCCCAGGCCAGAGGTCGCTGGGAAGCGGATATGGTCAATGCCCATCTCATCGCGCAGAAAGTCGATGAGTTTTTGCGCCTTGTCCGTGCCTGCAGCGAACTCGATGCCTGCATAAATGTCTTCCGAGTTCTCGCGGAAGATGACCACATCGGTCTTCTCAGGCTCACGCACGGGCGAAGGCACGCCCTTGAAGTAGCGCATGGGGCGCAGGCACACATACAGGTCCAGCGTCTGGCGCAGTGCCACGTTCAGGGAGCGAATGCCCCCGCCCACAGGCGTATTCAGCGGCCCCTTGATGGAAACGGCATATTCGCGCACGGCATCCACCGTCTCTTCGGGCAGCCAGACGTCCGGGCCGTAGACCTGCGTGGCTTTCTGGCCGGCATACACCTCCATCCACTGAATCTGACGGCGGCCGCCATAGGCCTTGGCCACTGCAGCATCCACCACCTTGCGCATCACAGGCGTGACATCCACGCCCACACCATCACCTTCAATAAAAGGAATGATGGGCTGATCGGGAACATTCAAGGTCATGTCCGCGTTAACGGTCACTTTGCTGCCATTTTCAGGAATGCGGATGTGTGTGTACTGCATGAGGAAGCTATCTCCGGACTTCAACGTAGGGCTTGTGGTCTGCATGGCCACTTGCTGCCGATTCTAGGCTGCTTCACCCCGCATGGCGGCATGAAACGCGCACCACCGGGTATGCATTGGCGATGCCCCTCTTGCAGCGAGCCGCTGCACCTGGTGCTGCTTTGCGACTGCGCCACACCCGCACAGCAAGAAGGTACAGAACAGACAAAAACCCCACAGCGCAGGCAATCCACCTACATACAAAATTCAGAAACAAAGTAAAAGTTTCGTAACTTCTGCCTTGTAACAGGCTTTCATTCACTCCTTCCGAATTGCCATGCTGCTGTGAAATTCGCTTGTATGCCCCCTGCTCTTGCGTCTTCCCTCTCCGGTCTCTCACGTACCTGGATGCAACGCTGGTCGCGCTGGCGCGCTGGCGCACTGCCAGTCTGGCATTGGCGGCCCTGACTTTTGCCAGCGCAAGCCTTGCCTCCACGGCCGTCACCGAAGTCAATCAGCTCATGGCCCAGGGCAAGCTGACCGAAGCGGCAGCGCTTGCGCAGGCACACCTGAGCCGCAACGGCAACGACGTACATATGCGCTTTCTGCAGGGTGTGATCGCCACAGAACAGCAAAAGTACGATCTGGCCATAGACATCTTTAGCGCGCTGACACGTGACGTCCCCAACCTGCCAGAGCCTTACAACAATCTGGCCGTGCTCTACGCCACACAGGGCCAGATGCAAAAAGCCGCGCAGACAACGGCGCACGCGCCACGGCCAGATTCCGCCAGGACTACTCTGCAGACAACTACAAAGACAGCACCCTCAAAACCATGGAGCTGCAGCGCGAAGGCAATCAATGGCTGATCGTGCGTGAAATATCTGCCCAGTAAAAGCAAACAGCCCGTCCTGCTGCAGGCTTACGCTGTCGACACAGCAGATCAATCCATGCCTTTTGCAGCAAGCCCGGGCACTGACTCACCAATGTAAAAGCCCCTTTTGGCCATAGCCAGAAGGGGCTTTTCTTAAAGCTACTCACACCAGACAGCAAACCGCAGGTTTGCATTGGCGATCAGGCCGGTCCGTGCAGACGCGCAAGCCTCAGCCAGTACATCAAGACTTTGAACAAGCGATCCAAGGGACGTAGAGTGGGCTTACTGCGCCAATGTCGGCACAACCGGTGTTTCCGCAGGCACGCCATCAGCGCCACTGGCCTTACGCTGTGCCTTCTCGGCCTTTTTTCTCTTTTTTTCCAGCTCTCTCTGACGCTTTTCGAATTGATAGTTAGGTTTAGCCATACAGAAAGTGCTTTCTTTGTTTCAGTACGGACACCATACCCTATTGAGCAGGTCTGCACATTGGGCTATCCAATACTGGCACCAGCCTCTACCAAAAGCACATGCAGCCTGTGACCTGCAGCTGCCGAGCTGGCGCAAGCAGCATGGCTTTTAGCGCAACAACTCTTTCGCTCTTTGGCTGAGATGCACATGCGCCGACGCTGCTTGCCTACGGCTGGCATCGAACATCGCGTAATAACCAGCGCGAGTAAATTCTTCCTCCATCAGTTTGATGGCGTCATCCACTTCGTTCTCGTTGGTTAAACGCATGCTTGGATGCTCTGCAGCAATGGCCTGCAGCGTGGCAAAGCTGGATTTCGCAAGCTCCAGGTATGCGACTTTCGTCTCAGGGCCTGAAGAGGTATAGGCAAGCAGAAGAGATGCGTTGAGCTGCTCCTTTGCAGCATGCGCCTGCTGCTCCAATATTTCCAGCGCGGCGCTGCGCGCATTGACGTCACGAAATAGCTTGCAAAACCAGCCAAACATAAAAATGACTCCAATCTTGAGCTGCCCCATGCAAGCATCGTCCTAAGCGCTCGGCAAGCCGATTGCCAAAGCGACCTGGGGGCACACCCAAAAATCTGGAAGATCTGCTGTCAACAGTTCGGAACCATCAATTCATCGGGATAGGCCGCTCTCTCAGCACCATGCGCTCGTTCTTGCTGTTGTACTGCACATACTCTTGGCGACCGTTTCTGCAGCGAACAAATTGATTGTTCAATACGCCATTGGACTCCTTCAGGCACTCAGCTTTTGACTTGGCTGGTATGGTTTCCCAATGAGGCTGATTGTCACGAATAGTGTCAGTGATGCCCACGCCAAATTGACCTGCCAATCTGCCTGCGCCTCGAACGACATCGCTCTGAGCGAAGGCCATCGATGAAAACATTAAACCGACAATCACTATCCGCTTCATATGCACGCCATGCCTGTAACAAAGCGCATTCTAGGTAGGCCCTATTTGCCAAGCTAGCAGCTTCTAAAGCCATCTCAACACTCTTTGGTGTCCTACCTCTGTAGATCCAAAATTTACTGCTGCGGCAAAGTAGCGTTTTTAAGCAGCAGCGTCTTGCTGTACGCCGTGAAATCCCCCAGATGCTTGGTAATCACAGCCTCCACAATGGGCAGCTGCAGCGCTTGGTAGTGTTTTTTGAATGTCTTGCAGCAGCCCTGCCCTGGCTTCATCCAGGGCAGTTTTCTGGCTCAGGATAAAACTCTCGTACAAGGCAGCCTGGCTGTCTCTGGCCCACAGGCGCTGCCCTGTGGTGATGATGCGGTATTGCATCACGGTAGACGAGGCACGCAAGTCCAGCAAATCCACATGGCAGCGCGCCGTGGCGGCCAGCTCGCTGCTCAGCAGCCCACAGCTTTTCAGGGCCCAGCGCCTCATCCGCCAGAACGGCCAGGTCCAAGTCGCTGTCTGGGCCTGCATCGCCCGTGGCCTGAGCGCCAAACACATACAGCGCAGACAGGCTGGGAACGGCTGTCTGCAGCTGCTCAAGCATGCGTGTGTAGTTCATTGCACCCACTTGGTTATGCCCTATCGAAGTTGCTGGCGCCCTCAATCATCCTGCATGTTACGGCGCTGCCTGCCCATTGCGTCTGGCGGTGCTGCAAAAAACATGTACTTTCTTGCACCCAAAAAGAAAAAAGGCCTAATGCCTTAAAACATTAGGCCTTTTCAGGTGCTTGGTGGTGCAGTCGCGACCGAAACCAAACCCGTTCTCCGAGCATAAGCGCGTTTCTGCGTGTTTGTGAGGGGATGAGCGGGTGATGGGATGTCGGCCGGCTGCAACACGTTTGCAAAAATCCTGCGACAACATGCCATCTTGCTATTGACAGCCCCCTCATTACACTCGCACAACCTGTATTTCGTCAGAATAACAAACAAGATGGACAAAGCATGCAGGGAGTGCATCAGGATACGACTGCTGATGCGGAAACACACGTAGACACCCAAGCCGCGCTGTGGCTCCTGGCGAGCCTGGCCGGTTTCTATCGCCAGCCCTTCGATACGGAGCTGGTGATCAAGCGTTTTCCGCCGCCTATCGATCTGCCCACGCTGATCGAGGCCTTGGACGCCCTCGGCCTCAAGGCCGGGTTGGCGCATTGGCCTGATGGCCAGTCATCAGGGCTGTCGGCCTTGCCGCTGCCCGCCGTGGCGCTGTTGCCTACGCCCGCGGCTGAAGCTACGCAGGCAGGCTCTGGCGAAGATACAAATGCCGCGTCACCCCCGCCACCCTCCCGCATCCCGCTCACCCCGGCGCTGATCGTCCAGCACGGTGACGACACCCTGGCTTGGGTCAAACCCGGCCAGTCGGCCCCGGAGACCGTGGCGCTCGACGCCGCCCGCGCCCAAGCGGCACCGGTACTGCTGCTGGTGGCCCAGGCCGAGCCACCCGTTTCCGAATCGGTCAGCAAAACCGCATCGCCCGAAACCCAGAAAAAGCCCTTCGGCTTCTCCTGGTTCGTGCCCGAACTGCTGCGCCACAAGCGCATCTGGCGGGATGTACTGCTCGCCAGCCTCGCCATCCAGTTGGTCGGCCTGGCCACACCGCTCTTCACCCAGGTCATCATCGACAAGGTCATCGCCCATCACTCCGAGAGCACCCTCATCGTGCTGGGCGTGGCGCTGGTGGTGTTCATGTTCTTCACCAGCGGCATGACTTGGCTGCGCCAGTATCTGGTGCTGCACACCGGCAGCCGCATCGACGCCGTGCTGGGCGAGAAGGTGTTGAAGCACCTGCTGCACCTACCGCTGCCGTACTTCGAGGCGCGGCCCACCGGCACCCTGGTGGCGCGTCTGCACGGCGTGGAGCAGCTGCGCGAGTTCATTTCCGGCGCGGCGGTGAGCCTGGTACTCGATCTGCCCTTCCTGCTCATCTTCCTGGCGGTGATGTTCTCCTACAGCTGGCAGCTCACGCTGATCGCGCTGGGCATCTTGACGCTGATCGTCATCGCCAGCCTCATCATGGTGCCGATCTTTCGCGAGCGGCTGGACAAGCAGTTCCTGCTCGGCGCAAGGAATCAAGCCTTTCTCACCGAATACCTGGCGGGCATGGCCACGGTGAAATCCCTGCAACTGGAGCCGGATGTCGGCAAGCGCTACGGCACCTATCTGGCCCAGTACCTCTCGGCGGGCTTCGCCACCAAGCAGGTCGGCAACACCTACAACGTCGTCGCCAACGGGCTGGAGCAGGTGATGACGCTGTCCATCCTCATCGTGGGGGCGTGGCTCGTGATGCAGCCCGAAGCGGGGATGACGGTGGGCATGCTGGTGGCCTTCCAGATGTTCGCCAGCCGCATGAGCCAGCCGCTGCTGCGCCTGGTCGGGCTGTGGCAGGAATTCCAGCAGGCCAGCATTTCCGTCAAGCGCCTGGGCGACATCCTGGACATGCCGCAAGAGCCCTTTACGCTCACCCCGCAACGCGCTGCGGGTGGCGAAGGCCGCATCGACATCCGGGACGTGGGCTTCCGCTACTCCGAGCAGCACCCCTGGCTCTACCGCAACCTGAGTCTGGCCATCCCCACCGGCAAGTTCACGGTGCTGATGGGCCCCAGTGGCTGCGGCAAGAGCACGCTGGCCAAGCTGATGCAGGGCTTTTACTGGCCACAGGAAGGGCAAATCCTGCTCGACGGGCGAGACATCCGGCAACTGGCGGCCAACGAACTGCGCGCCACCTTCGGCGTGGTGCCGCAAGAAACGGTGCTGTTCTCCGGCACGGTCTACGACAACCTGGCCATGGCGCACCCGCACGCCAGCTTCGAGGACGTGATCGCAGCCTGCAAGGCGGCGGAAATCCACGAGGTGATCGAGAAGCTGCCGCAGGGCTACCAGACCGAGATCGGCGAGCGCGGCACCGGGCTATCGGGCGGGCAGCGCCAGCGCATTGCCATTGCCCGC
>ERZ791624.1227-NODE-1227-length-12686-cov-1.501781_pt1 | contig 12686 bp, 9 predicted proteins | sample MGYA00510058_ERZ791624 | MGnify/ENA primary metagenome ERZ791624 (study PRJEB30046, sample SAMN00715158) | human gut metagenome | study: EMG produced TPA metagenomics assembly of the A metagenome-wide association study of gut microbiota in type 2... | reverse complement strand
GATGTAGTTCGGGACGCTCTGGAAGAGCCCGCCTTTCTCCTTCGGCTCGTTCTTCCATGTGATACGGAAAAGGTTCAGCGGGTTCACATCCCACAGCCCGACATTCTTCAGCTTTTCCTGAATCTTTGCCGGAATCTTTCCAGGATCCTTCATCTCTTCGTAGGTCGGGAGAATGACGTTGTTCTTCCGCGCATTCTCGATGTTGTGTTTCAGGCTTTCCTTGTTGACTGAAAGATCGATCATAACGGCATACCTCCTGGGTGCGTCTCCATGCTTCCGTCCGGTCCTGCTCAGACGGGCTCTCAACCTGCCTGCTCAGGCTTCCTTTCAAAGGTTCGGACTAAAATTGTTTTTTTCAGTATAACATGTTTTCATGTATGTTGTGATACACTATGCATAGAATATTTAAACAAGATTTCAGAGTTTTAACGAACCTATTTTTCGGAGGAGGATGCCATGTTTACACACGTCGATTTGAAATACAAATCCAGACAGGTTCCGAAGACCTCAGATCCCTATCTTTCGCTCATGTCGAAGGAAGAGGTCACCAAAGCCAGAAATTTTCACAGAACCTTTCCGCAGTATCAGGAGACACCGCTCCAAAACCTGAAGCAGATGGCCTCTTATCTCGGGCTCGGCACGGTCGCTGTGAAGGATGAGTCGTTCCGCTATGGCCTGAACTCCTTCAAGGCACTCGGCGGGGCATACGCGATGGGCAGATTTCTTGCAGACGAAGTCGGCAGAGATATATCGGAGCTTTCCTACAGCGTCCTGACGGACGAGCATTTTCTGAAAACGCTTGCCCCCTGTACGTTCTTTTCCGCAACGGACGGCAATCACGGACGCGGTGTCGCCTGGACGGCTCAGATGCTTCATCAGCGCTGCGTGATTCTGATGCCGAAGGGAACCGCGAAGTCCCGCTTCGACAACATCCGCGCGCTTGGCGCGGAAGTGACGATCGAAGATCTGAATTATGAGAATGCGTGCGGAAGGCTGCCCGGCTTGCGGAGGCGACGCCCCACAGTGTCATCGTCCAGGATACCTCCTGGCCCGGATACTTTGATATTCCGTCCTGGATCATGCAGGGCTACGGTGTGATGGCGGACGAGGCCTCCGGGCAGCTCGGCACGCGTCCGACCCACGTGTTCGTTCAGGCAGGTGTCGGCTGCATGGCCGGCGCTGTGACCGGCTACTTCTCTGCGCTCTATCCGGACAACCCGCCGAAGATCATCGTCGTGGAGCCGCACGCAGCGGACTGCATGTACCGGAGCAATGAAAAAGGGGACGGCTCCCGCGTCATCGTGGAAGGGGATATGGATTCCTGCATGGCAGGCCTTGCCTGCGGAGAACCCTGTGAAATCGGCTGGGATCTGTTCCGCAATCACGCAACCGGCTTCATTTCCGGGGAAGACCGGATGACCCTCCGGGGCATGCGGATGCTGGCTGGCTGTTTCAGGGACGATCCGCATATCACAAGCGGAGAATCCGGCGCCGCCACTTTCGGCGCCCTCGCGACAATCATGATGGAGGACTGCTACAGCGGTATCCGGAAGGAGCTTGAGCTCGGGCCGGACTCCACCGTTCTTTGCTTCTCCACAGAGGGAGATACAGACCCTGTCCATTACAAACAGGTTGTATGGGAGGGTCTGGACTGACCGCATTAAAGACGCATGAAGCACAAAAAAGCAGAGGCTGCGGATTATTCTCCGAAGTCTCTGCTTTTTCTGCATTCTTACAATTCTAATCTGTTTTCTCAAAGACGGATATCCCCCTCTTTGAGAGCTGCCTTTTCCTGAGGTTTGCGGTCAGAAAGCGGTTCTCCTCAGGCTGCCTCCGGATATTTCTCGTAGAGCATCTTCAGAAGAATCGGAGTCAGAATCGAGCTGACGATGATCAGCAGGATAACGGCTGTGAAATAGGAGCTGGTCATCAGGCCTGCTTTCAGTCCGCGCTGCGCGACAATCAGCGCAACCTCGCCACGGGTCATCATGCCGACACCGATCTTCATGCTGTCGTGTCCGTTGAACCCGCACGCACGCCCCATCAGGCCGCAGCCGATGATCTTTCCGACGAGTCCGACCACGACAAATGCAAGTGAGAAAACAAGGATCGTTGTATCAAGCTGACGCAGGTTGGTCTGAAGGCCGATGCTTGCGAAGAATACAGGTCCGAAGATCATGTAGGAATTAATATCAACCTTCCGCTCGATGTAATCGGACTCTCTGAGCGAGCAGAGGATAACGCCTGCACAGTAGGCGCCGGTGATATCTGCCACACCGAAATATTTATCCGCAATATACGAAAGGGCAAACGCAAGTGCCACACCCAGAATCGGGATTCTTCTTGTATGCGGAGAGCGCTTCTCCAGCTTTTTCATCAGCTGGAAGATGAAGTATCCGCCGACAAGGGCAATGGCAAAGAATGCCAGTGTCTTCAGGGCAACCACCCCGATGTTGTTGGACGGATCCTTCATGCTCATGACCGCGGTCAGGACGAGGATGCCGATGACATCATCGATGATGGCGGCGCTCATGATCGTCGTACCGACCGCCGTGTTCAGCTTGCCAAGCTCCTTGAGCGCCTGAACGGTGATCGAGACGGAGGTTGCCGCAAGGATCGTCCCGATAAAGAGTCCCTTCATGAATTCTTCGCTTCCGGGTCCTGCAAACCCATAGAAGCACATGTACAGAATGGTTCCGGCGAAAACAGGGACCGCAACGCCTGCAAGAGCAATCAGCGTTGCCTTCAGCCCGGATTCCTTCAGTTTTCCCATATCGGTCTCAAGTCCTGCCGAGAACATCAGCAGAATGACGCCGATCTCTCCCATGCCGGAAAGAAAGTTACTCTGCTTCACAAGACCAAATACGCTCGGACCGATCAGGATTCCGGATATGATCAGTCCTGCTACTTCCGGCATATGCAGTTTCCGCGCCACCAGGCTGAAAAACTTGCCGAAGACCAGAATAATGCATAGGTCTTTGAGTATTTCAAGTGTATCCATAAGATGCCTCCTCACTCATATCGTTGGTTCCGCCACTTCCGGAGCCTGTGCCGCATTCCATCATAGCACATGTGTGCAAGCCCCCTGTTGCAAAGCTCAAACACAGGCTTTCAGCATCGCCTGACGCGTCTTCTTAAAAAAATGCGCGCCTGCATCTTTCTGCGGCGCACCTTCCCTGGCATGACCTCATGCTGTTATACAGCATTACTGCTGCTCTTTCTCCTCTTCCTTCGCTTCCCTGGCTGCCTTGTTTTCCTCGACGGCCTTCTCCTTCTCCTGAATTCTTGCCTGCTTCATGGCTTCCTTTGCCTCTCTTGCAGCGGCTCTCGGTCCCTTGACAGCAGCTTTTTTCGGAGCAGCACTTTCCGTGGTCTTCTCCGGCTCAGAAGGTGCCGGAGCGGAGTCGGATGCCTTTTCAATCTCGGCAATCGCGGACTTTCTCATCGGAATGCGGCAGTTCTTGTTGTTGCCGAACTCCACGATGCAGTCCTCCTCATCGACAGCGATCACAATGCCGTAGAAGCCGGAGGTTGTGACAACCGTGTCTCCGACCTCCATCTGTGAAATCATCGTTGCAGTCTCTTCTGCTCCTTCTTCTGCGGACGAATCGCGAAGAAGTACATCGCGCCGAAGATGATGACCATATAGATGATCATCATAAAAAGTCCGCCGCCGCCCGCAGCTGCGGAGCTGCCGCCTGCGGTCAGAACAGATACCGGTAAAAGAGCTGAATTCATGTTCGTATCCTCCTGCGTAGTCTGAATCAAACTTTTTTCATTTTACACAAATTCACAATCTGTATCAAGCATTATTCTGGCCGTCTCAGCAGTCCGGGGTATTATAGGCCTCGGTAAAGTTTCTGCGGAACTGCTCATATCGATGTTCGTCAATTGCGTTTCGAATCTCCTCCATCAGATGATTGTAAAAATAAAGGTTGTGCAGAACCATCAGCCGCATCCCGAGCATCTCCTTCGCCTTGAACAGGTGATGAATGTAAGCTCTGGAATAAGACCTGCAGGCCGGACAGCCGCAGCCCTCCTCGATCGGCCGCTCGTCAAACATGAATTTCGCATTCAGCAGATTGATCTTCCCATGGTGCGTGTAGGCATGCCCGTGTCTGCCGTTTCGAGTCGGATAGACACAGTCAAAGAAGTCGACCCCACGGTAGACACCCTCGACAATGTTCAGCGGTGTCCCGACCCCCATCAGGTAGACCGGCTTGTCCTGCGGCAGATACGGAACCGTGCTGTCAAGGATCCGGTACATCTCCTCATGTGTCTCACCGACCGCAAGACCGCCGACCGCGTATCCGTCCAGGTCAAGCTCCGTGATCCGCTTTGCGTTCTCGATACGGATATCGTCGTACACTGCCCCCTGGTTGATGCCGAAAAGCATCTGATGCCGGTTGATCGTATCCTCGAGCCCGTTCAGGCGCTTCATTTCCGTCTGACAGCGGACAAGCCAGCGATAGGTTCTCGCAACAGAATTCTCCACATAGTTTCGCTCCGCCTTCGAAGGCGGGCATTCATCGAATGCCATCGCGATCGTGGAAGCCAGATTCGACTGAATCTGCATGCTCTGCTCCGGTCCCATAAAGATTCTGTGCCCATCGATATGTGAGTGAAACGTCACGCCTTCTTCTTTGATCTTCCGAAGTCCTGCCAGAGAAAAAACCTGGAATCCGCCCGAATCGGTCAGGATCGGCCTGTCCCAGTTCATGAACCGATGAAGTCCGCCAAGCTTTTTGATCGCCTCATCGCCGGTCCGGACATGCAGGTGATAGGTATTGCTGAGCTCGATCTGCGTCCCGATGCCCCGAAGGTCATCCGTCGAGACAGCGCCCTTGATTGCGCCGACCGTGCCCACATTCATGAACACAGGAGTCTGCACTGTTCCGTGGACCGTGCGGAATTCCCCCCCCCCCCCCCCCCGCCCCCCCATCCGTAGTAAGAAGTGTATAGTTATTGCTCATGTCTGATTATTTCTTTCCTTTCCCTGACTTTTTTAGATGCTCCCGGCCTTCAGATATCCGCATCCAGTTCCACCGGGCAGTGGTCAGACCCGAAAATCTCGGTATGGATGTCTGCAGCCTGCAGCTTTTGATCGATTCTCTTGGATGTGATGAAGTAGTCGATACGCCAGCCTGCATTCTTTTCTCTGGCATGGAAGCGGTAACTCCACCAGGAATAGATGCCTGTCTCGTCCGGATGAAAGTACCGGAAGGTGTCCGTGAATCCGGCATTGAGAAGCTCTGTCATCTTGCCTCGCTCCTCATCCGTGAATCCGGCATTCTTTCTGTTTGTCTTCGGATTCTTGAGGTCGATCTCCTCATGTGCAACATTCAGGTCTCCGCAGACGATGACAGGCTTCCGCGCATCCAGCTTCTTCATATAAGCGCGGAAATCATCCTCCCATCTCATCCGGTAGTCAAGCCTTCTGAGACCGTCCTGGGAGTTCGGCGTATAGCAGGTTATGAAGTAGTAGTCCGGAAATTCCAGTGTGATCACACGCCCCTCATGGTCATGCTCCTCGATTCCGATCCCGTATGTAACCGCCATGGGTTTCAGCCGGGTGAAGATCGCCGTCCCTGAATAGCCCTTCTTCTCCGCGTAATTCCAGTACTGAAGATACTCCTCCGGAAGCTTCAGATCAATCTGACCCTCCTGGAGCTTGGTTTCCTGCAGACAGAAGATGTCCGCATTCAGTTTTTCAAATGATTCTTCGAATCCTTTTCCCATGCAGGCTCTCAGGCCGTTCACATTCCAGCTGACTGCTCTCATAGATGCATATTCCCCTTTCCATCTGCCGGCTGCTGCCGTTATTTTTCACCATACGTCCTCTCCCGAATCAATCGGCCGCCTTCCTAACCGCGATCAGCCCCTCTTGCATGCTCCTTCATCTTACCTTGACAGACCGGGTCTTTGAATACTTTCCATAGTACGTGACTCCGCGAAGGATCCGATATGGTCTGATCCGGACATAGTACCGTTTCTTTCCAGTCAGCTTCGAGATCGTCCTGCTGGTCTTCTTTGTCCAATAGGTCTTCAGGGTCCTGCCCCTGAACTTTTTGTTTCTGCAGACCTGAATTTCATAGCCTGCCGCATAGGAAACTTTCCTGAAGCGGATCTTCAGCCTCTTCTTCCCGGCAGACAGAGAACGGACGGCTGGTTTTGCCTTCCTGACCTTTGTGATCTTTTTCTTCTCGGTCTTTGTAATCCGGTAGTTGTGAATCGTCGATCCGCCCTGGTACCAGGAGGAGAGCGTCAGCTTGTTTGTAAACGGGTCATACAGCGCGTTCACGATAACGGTGATCGTCTCTCCGGAATAGATCGTGTTGTAAATATCCCCGCCCTTGTCCTGAATGATCTGGTAACTGTAGGTTCCAGGCTGAGTGATCCGACCGGTGAAAATGTAAACATCCCTCCGGCGTTCGTCACGCTCGCGATTCTCTGCCCGCCAGCGTACAGACCTGCCTGAAACTCTCCATCCCTGGATAACTGTTCTGGACACTGACGGGTGCCGACACGGTCGCGGCTGCAGCCTCCGGGTTGATAAAGGAATAGCCGGCCCGTCCATTTTCGTTGAACTGCAGGATCATCCTTCCGTTGTCAAACATGATGGACTCGATTTCTCGATGTGTCCCGTCAGATGAAGCCGGAATATAGTAGGTCTTCAGCAGGTTTCCGTAGAGATCGTAGATCCAGACAACATTGTCGCCCTTTCTGAAACGTCCATCCGGAACCGGCTCATACTTGGATGAGCGCCCGCCCTCACTGGCTGTGAAGTAAACAAGCCGTTCCAGGTTCCGCAGTTCTGATAGATCAGGTTGGACGGGACATGAAAGGAGCTGATTTTCCTTGAGAAATCACCGCTGTACACGGTCGCTGTTTCAACGGAATTGGACCGGTTGCCCAGGAAGAAGACATCTCTTGTTTCATCATAGGAGATGGAATTGTAATACTGGTCGACCCGGATCCGCCGCTTCACTTTCAGGGTCGAAGCGTCCAGGACAATGATCTGGTATACCCCATCCGTCTTGACGGGCGTTGTGTAAATTTCATTTCGAGACGCGACATAGGTCATGTCGTTTGAGTGGCCCAGATTCGTATCCGCAAGCTGACTGGAGATCAGCGCATACGATGCCCTGTCCAGCAGGACAAGCGGGTTGGTCTTTCCGGCCGGCTTCAGGAAGGAGGAAATGACAAACCCGGGTGTGATGGTTCCGCCTTCAAGCGCCGTTCCATAAGGTCTTGAGATCCTTGTCAGATTTGTGAGGGAGACCGGTGTCAGGTCGGTCTGATCCACATCGACCTGCGGAACGAAGGTCAGCGCCGCAATCGGGTTCCTCTCTCCGCCTTCCTGACCATCGGCTGTCAGTTTCCAGGAAAACACCGGAATCTGAACCGGGTCAGGTGTTTCGATGTCACCGGCACTGTCAGTGCCTGTTTCAGTTTTGCCGTTTTCTTCCTTGCTGCTTTCATCCTTGCTGCTTTCATCCTTGCCGCTTTCTTTTTCGGCCTCGGGAAGCGTCTTCCACCCTGCCTGGTATGCCGTAAGGGTGAACGTCTTCTCTGCAAGCGGCTTGAAATGAGGAACCGCCACCTGGACGGAATAGGTTTTCGTCACGTCCTTATACGCCTTGGTCGAAGGATCCGGCTGTCCCATGTCCCAGTCAGATTTTACCGTGATCGTTTTCAGGCTCAGCACACCGGCCTCTCCTGTATCCCGTTTGACTGTGTCACTTGAATACACCTTCTGTCCGGTGCTCTGGTCTGTGATTGTCACCGAATAGTGACTGATCGGGTTATCCGGCGCAGTTGACAGATAGGTGGCTGTCTGGGGATTCAGGCCGCGGAAGTCGAATCTGACTACAACCTGGATATCCGCCGAACCCTTTGTCTCGATGGAGACAGGACTTTCAGCTGCCGTCTCCTCTCTGACTGCCACTGTCTCAGTTTCTGCAGACTTTTCTGAGGCCGGAGCAGACTCGGTCGATACCGGAGCAGACTCGGTCGATGCCGGAGCGGACTCGGTCGATTCCGGAGCGGACTCAGTCGATGCCGGAGCAGACTCGGTCTCTGGCTCTGATTCCGATGCTTTTCCGGTCTCGCCAGCAGATGTCTGTTCTGACTCAGTTTCCGTTGTCTGTACATCTGCCCAGGCGCTCCCGACAGCCCCTGCGGTCAAAACCGCTGCCAGCGTCAGAGCCGCCCATCTCTTCGTCTTCGAAAAATGGCGGTCAGCAGCCCTCTCCAATCTTTGCATTTTTGGCATTTCCTGCAATCCTTGCAATCTTTTCAATTCTCCCACGCCTTTCACGCTCCTGCCGCATTCATCGGGCAGGACATTCTATTCCCTGACAGATGTCAGAGTCCGGCAGCCCTCCTGCCATTCAGCTGTATATGTTATCAAATCTGTTCATGATGCTCAATACATTCACCGGTCTTTGTTGCTTCTCCTGCTCCTTCGGACTGTTGTATAATAGCCCATTGTGAATCAGATCATACACATATTTTTAATAAGAAGGAATTGTTGAGTTTTATGGAACAGAATACAAAGTTCGCACTTGGCGTTGACATCGGTTCCACCACCGTCAAGGTGGCCGTTCTTGATGAGAGCAAACAGCTGCTGTTTTCAGATTATCAGCGGCATTTTCGGATATTCAGGGTACACTTGCCCGCCTTGTGAAGGAAGCCCGGGAGGCAGTCGGGGACGTGAAGGTCTCCCCGGTGATCACGGGCTCCGGCGGCCTTGCACTCGCTGGAAACATGGATATTCCCTTCGTCCAGGAGGTCATTGCGGTCTCAACGGCCTTGAAAAAATAGCGCCGCAGACAGATGTCGCGATTGAGCTCGGCGGGGAGGATGCCAAGATCATCTACTTTGACGGCTCCTCGATCGACCAGCGTATGAACGGTACCTGCGCCGGCGGTACCGGTTCCTTCATTGATCAGATGGCTTCCCTTCTTCAGACCGATGTCACGGGTCTGAATGAGTACGCGAAGCACTATCAGTCTCTTTATACCATCGCGGCCAGATGCGGTGTTTTCGCCAAGACCGACATCCAGCCTCTGATCAACGACGGCGCACAAAGGAAGACCTCGCCGCCTCCATATTCCAAGCAGTTGTAAACCAGACCATCTCCGGTCTGGCCTGCGGGCGTCCGATCCGGGGGCATGTTGCTTTCCTCGGCGGGCCGCTCCATTTCCTGAGTGAACTGCGGGCTGCCTTCATCCGCACACTGAAACTTGACGACGAGCATGCCATCATCCCGGACAATTCCCATCTGTTCGCCGCTATCGGCGCCGGTCTGAACGCTCATTCCACGATGGCCGTCAACCACTCGAAGGCGCACGAAAAACTTGCCGAGCAGCTTTATGAGGATGGGAAGCCCGTTACGGATGCGGATTCCGACCGACTGCTTAGTGAGCTGGAGAAGGAGCTAACGGACGGCGTTCAGATTCAGTTCGAGGTGCCGCGCATGGAGCCTCTCTTCGCCTCTCAGGATGAGTATGACGACTTCATCGAGCGCCAGAATCAGTATAACGTGGCGACGGAAGAGCTGGAGTCCTACAGCGGAAACTGCTTTCTTGGTATCGATGCCGGCTCGACAACAACAAAAGCAGCGCTCGTCTCGGAGGACGGCTCCCTCCTGTATTCATTTTACAGCAACAACAATGGCAGCCCGCTGAAAACCGCCATCCGGGCGATCGAGGAGATCTATGACCGGCTGCCTGAGGATGCCCATATTGTCTATTCCTGCTCCACCGGCTACGGCGAGGCGCTGGTCAAGTCTGCCCTGATGCTGGACGAGGGTGAAGTTGAGACCATCGCGCACTACTACGCGGCGTCCTTCTTCGACCCGGATGTGGACTGTATCCTTGACATCGGCGGCCAGGATATGAAGTGCATCAAAATCAAGAATCACGCGGTTGATTCGGTACAGCTCAACGAGGCCTGCTCCTCCGGCTGCGGCTCTTTCATCGAGACCTTTGCAAAGTCTCTGAACTATTCAGTGGAGGACTTCGCGAAAGCGGCGCTGTTTGCCGAACACCCCTTTGACCTCGGGACCCGGTGCACGGTCTTCATGAACTCAAAGGTCAAGCAGGCGCAGAAGGAAGGGGCCAGTGTCGAGGATATCTCCGCCGGCCTGTCCTACTCTGTCATCAAAAATGCTCTCTACAAGGTCATAAAGGTTTCCGATGCCAGAGAGCTTGGACGCCACATCGTCTGCCAGGGCGGAACCTTCTATAACGACGGTGTCCTGAGAGCGTTCGAGAAGATTGCCGGCTGTGAGGCCATCCGCCCGGACATTGCGGGCATCATGGGCGCGTTCGGAGCCGGACTGATCGCGAGAGAGCGCTATGAGGAAGGGAAACAGACTTCCATGCTCTCGATCCGCCAGATCCGTGCGCTCCAGTATACAACACACAATGCCAAGTGCCAGGGCTGCACGAATCACTGCAGACTGACAGTGAACCATTTCTCCGGCGGACGGACCTTCATCTCCGGAAACCGGTGTGAGCGCGGAATCGGCAAGAAGAAGAATGCCGAAAACCTGCCGAATATGTATGATTTCAAGAATCATCTGCTTTTCGACAGGGAGGTTCTGCCGGAGGATGAGGCGGAGCGGGGAACGATCGGTATCCCGCGCGTGCTGAATATGTACGAGCTGTACCCGTTCTGGCACCTGTTCTTCACGAAGCTGAAGTATCATGTCGTGCTTTCACCGGCAAGCACGCACCGGATCTACGAGCTTGGCATCGAGTCAATCCCGTCTGAGTCCGAGTGCTATCCGGCCAAGCTGACGCATGGTCACATCGAGTGGCTGATTGCACAGGGTGTGAAAAAAATCTTCTATCCCTGTATCCCCTATGAGCGGAAGGAGTTCAAGGAGGCCGGCAATCATTATGACTGCCCGATCGTGACGTCCTACCCGATGAACATCAAGAACAATGTCGAGACGATCCGTTCAAAGAACATCGATTTCATCTGCCCGTTCATATCTTTCGAGAGCCTGAAGACGGTCACGGAACAGCTTGTCGATGTCTTCTCCGACCTTCCGGAGCGGGAGGTGCGCGAGGCGGCTTCAGCGGCATGGACGGAGCTGGACCGCACAAGGCAGGCGGTCTATGCGGAAGGACAGCGGATCCTGGACTACCTGGAGGAGACCGGAAAACATGGCATCGTGCTGGCAGGGCGGCCTTACCACATCGATCCGGAGATCAACCATGGCATTCCGGAAATGATCAACTCCTACGGCATAGCTGTTCTCTCTGAGGATTCCATCTCGGAGCTTGCCCCGATTGACCGTCCGCTTCGTGTCCTTGACCAGTGGATGTACCACACGCGGCTCTACGGCGCTGCGGAGTTTGTGAAGCAGCGCGACAACCTGGATCTCATCCAGCTCAACTCGTTCGGCTGCGGCGTCGATGCGGTCACGACCGACCAGGTCGATGAGATCCTGACCGGCTCGGACAAGCTCTACACCTGCCTGAAGATCGACGAGGTCAACAATCTTGGCGCGGCGAGAATCCGGATCCGTTCACTGATCGCGGCCATCCGGATCCGTGAAAAGAACCATGCCACCCGGACCATCCGCTCCTCTGCGCAACAGACCGTTTCATTTACAAAGGAAATGCGGAAGGACTACACCATCCTGGTGCCGCAGATGAGCCCGATTCACTTCGGCCTTCTGGAAGCCGCCATGACTGCGAGCGGTTATAACATGGTTGTCGTCAATCCTCCTGAGAAGGACGCGGTCGACAAGGGGCTGAAATATGTCAACAACGATGCCTGCTACCCATCCCTGATTGTCGTCGGACAGATGATGAGCGAGCTGGAATCCGGCAAGTACGATCCGCACAAGTGCGCGATCATCATGTCCCAGACCGGCGGCGGCTGCCGGGCGTCGAACTATGTCGGCTTCTTCCGCCGGGCCCTGAAGAAGGCCGGGATGGAATATGTACCGGTCATCGCCGCATCGGTGCAGGGACTGGAGAGCAATCCAGGATTCAGGCTGAATTATGCATTTGCAAAGCGTGCACTTTTTGCCTGCGAGTTCGGCGACCTGTTCATGAAATGTCTCTACCGTGTCCGTCCATATGAGATTGAGCGCGGAAGTGCAGACAGACTGCACGACAGGCTGGAGAAGGAATGCATCGACTTTCTCTATTCCGATAACCCCTCCGGAAGGGATTACAGGCGCCTGTGCAGAAAGATCGTACAGGAGTTTGATTCCTTCCCGATCCATGAGGATATGAAGAAGCCGAAGGTCGGGATTGTCGGTGAGATTCTGGTCAAGTACTCTCCTGCCGCAAACAACCATCTGGTCGAGCTGCTGGAACGCGAGGGCGCTGAGGCTGTCCAGCCGGAGCTGATGGATTTCATCCTCTACAGCCTCTACAATGAGAATTTCAAGTGTCAGAACCACTACGCCGGAAAGGCGACAACGGCACTCTGCAACATCGGCATCAAGTTCGTCGAACACTGCAGAAAAACAGCCCGCGAGGCGCTGGATGCCTCCCGCCGTTTTAATGCGCCGCACCATATCCAAAGCCTTGCGGAGCGGGCGAAGGCTGTCATCTCAATCGGCAATCAGACCGGCGAGGGCTGGTTCCTCACCGGAGAGATGCTCGAGCTGATCGAGGAGGGCACGAAGAATATCGTCTGCGTCCAGCCCTTCG
>ERZ791624.1226-NODE-1226-length-12688-cov-1.620834_pt1 | contig 12688 bp, 18 predicted proteins | sample MGYA00510058_ERZ791624 | MGnify/ENA primary metagenome ERZ791624 (study PRJEB30046, sample SAMN00715158) | human gut metagenome | study: EMG produced TPA metagenomics assembly of the A metagenome-wide association study of gut microbiota in type 2... | reverse complement strand
GCTCGGCTTTGCCGGTAGCTACTACCAACACTCTTACTCTTGCTACCAACTACCTAGATCCTGCGATGCTGTTCTGCATCGTCTACCAGTCGCTCGAATTCCTTGGTAAGCCTACCATATCCATATTCTCTGTGCCTACCATTTATGTATGCAGTGTCCTTTTCATCTTGCAACTTCTCATACCTCATCATGATGGCAGCTGATATTTGTACTGCATCCGTCCTGGTCTTGCAGTACTCTGTGAGTCTCAACCCCGTATCAGGATCTATTACGCACCAATGGCTATCACTTAGCTTGTAGCAATACAGCTTGTGCCAGTCTCGGCCTTGCGCCTTGAACTCATAGCCTTTTACCTTCTCTGCGTATGGCTGGTGCTCTGCCTTATCGTAGCGCTTAACGTAGAACTCAACCTTTTTCATGTCCAATTTCCCTTTCTGCTATACCTAGCTATCGAGCCAGAACATGAACCATACGACTAGAATTATCAAGGCAGTGATCTGAATGAACGTTTGAATAATTGCGCATTGAATCAAATCCCCTACCACTGTCTCCTCCTATCTGTCCAATGCCAGAATAGCAACAGTCCACCAATGACTAACCCTAGAACCACCAACGTATCGACTACCTCGGAGATTACAATCTCCGAGGTAGTTAGTTGCTCTATTGGGATATTGGGGAACATAATCGACTCCCAGAAGAACTCTGGCATTGCTTCCCTCCTAATAGATAACTTCGATGCTATCAATCTTTACCTTGGTACTCTTGTTGTTGCGCTTCTCCATAAGCTCCAGGTATTTTGGGCTTCCTGGTAGTCGCATACCACAACGAACCTTTCGGTAACCGTGAACTTCTCGATACCTTTGTCTTTCCAACCAGTAATCCGATACTTCATTGCAAGCCCTTTCTCTCTTGCCCTACCTTGTGGCACTATAATAGCATATGAGTGTTAACGTTGTAAACAATAAAAGCCCCTATCTTTTATGATAGGGGCTTAAGAAAGGGAAGCTGGCCGGTTGCGTCGGCCTACTTGAGTATATCATTCACAACGTATTGTACAATCTCGTACTCTGCACCGAGCTTTTGCCTACGAGTTGAGCCGTTGCCATAACTGCCCTTGATAACCGCATTTGCCTTAGCGTAAATGTCATTTACCTTGGCCTGGACCTCATCGTATCGAGAGCCAAGGGCCTTGCGACGATCTGCACCAACACCATAGCTACCCTTGATAACGGCACTGGCAAGGTCTAGCGTCGAATAAGACTCCAGGCCATTACCAGTACCATTGCTGCCAGAATCACCAGAAACACCAGCATACGCATTCCACGCCTTTCTGTCTCCATAAAAATAATCTCCGTCAATACTCATGCCACCCATGGCAAGACTGGAAGTGAATTGCCAAGCTGCAAGGGTCCAGCCGGTGTGCGCATAGGGGCAATCAATGTTAGGATAGTCGGTGTAGGACTTGGGATAACCTGCAAGCCACAGGCCGCAATTGGCCTTTATCCAGTCGGTGCCATAGCCCCTGTTATTGATGTAATCCGATGACATATAGACCCAAGGATAAATACCGCTTAGATCATGATACGTCTTGCACCACGTTTCAAGCCACTCATTAGTGTTGGTAACCTCGAAATCGAGAATGGGAATACCCTTGCCAACATATCCCTTGGTATTGTCATAGAAGAACTTTGCTTCGGTCGCTGCGTCATTGAACCTTGCGAAATGATAGAAGCCAAAGGGGATATCGAGCTTCAAGCAGTCCTGGATGAATCCGTCGCAATACCTGTCAACATAGGTGGTTCCCTCGGTGGCTTTGGCAATCACAAACCCCGGCTGAGCTGTGGTAATGTCGAAACCTGCCTGCCAATTGGAAATATCAATACCCCTAAGTACCGTCATTGCTCTTGCTCCTTATCCTTGTAACTGAGATTGAATAGCTTGAAAAGCTGGGAGTCTGCAAACTGTGGATACCCTCGACCAATGTTCTCCAAGATGCTTACCAGCTCCATCGCGATTACGTATCCACAAACCACTTCGCACGTAGGGATATCGTAAGGCAGTTTAACCGTATTGCCAATTCCGACCTCAATAGCAAGACATACAAAAATGAGAATCAAAATCAGTACCTTATGCAAGAGCCCTTGTCTCATCTTGGTACTTGAGAGCTGGTTGTTGATGACCGCTTGGATAAAGCCTACTACCACATCCGCGCACATCATCACGCAAGCAAGCAAAATGCTCCAGGTCTGCGCTTCGCTGAGTGGTACCGGAGGAATCGACCCCATATAGATCACCTGTCCTTTGCAGCCTTCGCACTGGCTGCGTCTATGACCAAAGCCCCTTTAATCTTAGCAGAGACCAGAGAGCCATTTGCGCACATGCGCGACACTCTCACCTTGCTTACCCCGAGATATTCCGCACACTCATTAAGGCTCATGGTCTGCCTATAGCGCAGAAGGCTTTTTGGCAGCTTATAGCTATCAGTCTCTTTGTCATAAAGCAGTCTGATAGTGCCGTCAAAAGGTGTACCAACAATTAGATCTCCGTTAGTCCCCTCGATTGCCTTAAAGTCAAGGCCTGTCATTGGGTCTGATAGCGTCTTAAACTGCATCTTGCATCCCTTCTATTTGGTCTGATACACTGTAAACAGTCTAGCACAAGGGGAGTGAGACCATGCCACGCGAGAAACGCGACTCTGACGAGACATATAACGCACGCAGGCGATACCGCAGGCAGGCAGAGCGTTTTATCAAAAAGGCTGACAAATCATCTGGCATCCTAAAATCTCGCTATGAAGCGCAGGCGCGTAATGCGACCATAAACGCACTTAGCACCTATGCCAAGGGCCAGCAGCCCAAGGGTCGAGTCAAGCAGCTTACAGATATGCTTGGCATCGACGCTAAGACCGTGCAGCAGGTGGCATTTGCCAAGGGATGCAATCAGGTGGTGTGACCACCGGCCTAGTGTCTAGGCTCGTGCAGCGCTCAAAGCAGACTCTCGCAAGTGCCGAGACACGCGACGAGATGGCCAAGGAGATCTTGAGCACTGGGAATGTTGGCTCCCGCTTTTACGGGGGCCTGGTCGATATCTGGGGAGACACGCCTGAGCACCGAGAGCACCCCAACCAGTCTATCTTTGATTTTTTCGGCACTGACTCAATGATGGACGTGATTGAGGATTTGGAAGCCGAGGGAATTGATCTCTATACCCCGGATGAGAACGAGGACGTCTATAAGAGCGCCCAGCTGGCCTTGCAGCAGTATATTCTCAAGGTCAAGCGGGTCAATCGTGGCAAGAAGTCTACCAGGACTGAGACCAAAGCCGAGAAGACCACAAAGGGTACCAAGAAGAGCGCTAAGAAGGCCTCCAAGAAGTCCAAGAAGAGCACGGCCAAGAGCATTGCCAAGGGGATGCAGTCAAGTGGTGTGACCACCAGCCTAGTGTCTAGGCTCGTCAAGCAGTCTAGGCGTAAGAAGGCCAAGCAGGGCGCAATAATGGGAAGCGCCGGTAGCCATGCGGAAAGGGGAGAAGTCCAAGCCTTACAAGATCATAGGAGCCTACGACAGCGAGACAACGAACCTCTCAGATGGAGCCGAGAAGGACGCTTACCCCATACTGCACCAGCTGGGGACGATAAGCGTACCTATCGAGACAATCACAAGCGATAACGTCGAGCAGTCCACGCACCTTGACCTCTTTAGGCATACGCTAGACCTATATAACGCTCTGGAGGATATAGCCATAGCGGAGTATGACTATGTGCCGGTAATTTGCTGCCATAACCTATCATTTGACATGTACGGTCTGGCACCTTGGTTGGCCGAGCATGATGTAAGGGTTTTGGCCAAGTCGCAGCGCAAGCCGATTAGCTTTACCATCCTGGATGACCAAGGCAAGCCATGCTTGGTCATCTGGGATACACTAGTCTTTGCGCAAAAGTCATTGGCCTACATGGGTGACGAATGTGGATACCCCAAGCTCAAGGGGGATTGGGACTATGATCTAGTCCGCACACCAGATACCCCCATAACCGAGCAAGAGCGGGGATATGCCGCACATGACATTTACTCCCTGCTTGCTTGGCTAGGCTATTGGTGCAGGCTAAATCCCGATATCAAGCCAGAGGATCTAGCGCAGCGCGTTGTATCCAAGACTGAGTTGTGCGCAGGCGCCGTGTGCAACGCTTTTCCAAACTAAAGGGAAAAGGTATGCGGCGCAAGGTAGGCCAATACTGGGGCTTTATCAACAACCAAAATTCCTTTGACACAGACGATGAGTTGTATACATGCCAAGCGTCCACGCGAGGGGGCTTTACCTTTTGCGCCAGAGAGAATGCGTCTCGCGTCTTTGACCTCTCCGAGGGCTCCGGCCTAAAGGTCTATGGCTTTGACGCAACATCACAACATCCTAGCCAGATGGTAAGTCACCGGTATCCCGTGCGCTTCAAAAAGGCCACGCCGGAAAACCTTTCGCTTGCCTTTGGCGTCATACAGCTGACCACAATTGAGGATGTTTTGGCGCACTATGAGAAGCCTTTCGGCGTGGCCTTTTACGGGGCCTTTCGTTTCGAAAACCTCCGCCTGAAACCTTGTACGCCCTTTGGTGATTTTGGAATTGCGCCCCTGGCCTATGCAAGGTGCCAGGAGTACAAGCGCCAGGAAGCCTTGGCCGATGAGAATCAGCAGGGGGAGGAGTTTAGAGAGCACATAGCCGCACTTGGCTATCGTGACCATGTGGAGAAACCCGTGTATGCCTTTGGCAAACTCGAAAGTGCGGATACTGCAACGCTTTGGATTACCGAGCTTGCAGCCTGGGAGATTTGCCAAGCCTACGACTTTGACCACGTGGAGGGGCTGAAAGGCTACATGACCTTGAGCTTTGACAAACCCAGTGACATGTGCGTTATCTCCGTCATGCAGTTTTACGCAGCCAAAAACGCATTTAAGCACGCCAGGAGACTTTACTATGACAATAAGCCCCTTGATAACGTCACTGAGCTTAGGTCATATGGCATACCAGATTTTGTGATTGGTGGCATGAACAGCCACAACATAGATGATGCAGTGGTAGAGAGCACCTATCTTGGACTCAAGGCGGATCTAAACGCACTCTTTGGGATTGAAGCTTGCAACGAGTACCGGAGAGATACCATCCTTGCCAAAACTGGCATCGAATACACCGGCGATTTTGGCGTCGTCAATGCACCAAAGGAGCCAAAGGCTTGGTACCAGTTGGGGCAGCGAATTGTAGGTTGGTCTAGGATTGCACAATGTCTTGTGATGATGCTTGCATATCCCTACGTTGAGACGATTATCAATGGGACACCGACTCTGTAAAGCTACTTATCAGAGACAAAAACCTCGATAAGGTCCAGGGCGCCTTGGCCAGGATGGATAAGTCTATAGATGTGGCCAAGGAAGACGTGTGCTCAAGAGTCAAAAAGGCCTATCCAGACATGTATAATCCCCTCAATGGTATAGGCTATTACGTGCAGGAATTTACCACGCTAAAGTTTTGCGCGGCTTGGAACAAGGCTTACTGCATCTGTGAGAAAGACCCCAGAGATGGCCAGGAGCACGTGAGATTTACCCTTGCCGGTGTGCCTAGCAAGAAGATAAATGCCTTTGCAGACAGCCTTATGAAACAGGGATGGAGCTTTGGCCAAGTGTGTGACACCTTGCTTGGCTATAACGTTACCTACGCACATGACATTACTGGACTTAATGCCAGGGCCTTCCCGGAGTGGGGATCTATCTATGTGAAAAATGTGGCCGACTACCGAGGGATTACAAGCAAGGTAGTGGAGCCACATGCCTTGTGCCTTTATCCGATGGCAAAGACGGTAAATGACACTAGCAACGCTGAAAACGCTTGCAACATGCAATACGCCTTGCACAACCGCCCAAGCATCAACATCGAGCCTTTGATGGTTACATGCGGCAGGCTAATTAATGTCCGGGAGATGATATATGATGGATAAGCGGCATTTTTACAACTGGCAAGCCACTTTCTCACGGCAGACTGGGCATCAAGGCGAGATCTGCATTGTGGTGGGGGCCAAGGGTATCGGTAAGACCTTTGGACTACGTAGGCAGTGTGTCCAGGACTTTATCAAAAAGGGCTGGCGCTTCTGCGAGGTATGCCGCACCAAGGACGAGCTTAAGGTAGTACGCCTGGGATACTTTGACAAACTGCAAAACGCAGGACTATTTACCAATTACCTCTTTAAGGTGGTTGGCCAAGTAGGCTATATAGCCAGGGAGCCGGACAAAGACCCGGAGACCGAGGAATACACCGAGAAGCCCAAGTACCAGCCCATGTGCTACTTTGTCGCACTGACCGCCTTTCAGACCGAGAAGAAGCGCACCTATGTAAATGTAAGGCGCTCTATCTTTGATGAAGCAATCATTGACCGAAAGGACAGGTACCACCGATACCTGCCAAATGAGTTCCTAATCTTTGCCAACCTTCTCGACTCCGTATCAAGGCAGCAGCCCGGAGGGGCGCAATATCGCGTATATATCCTTGGCAATGCATGTGATCTCACTTGCCCCTATATGCGCTATCTGGGCATCAACAAGATTCCCGACTTTGGCTATAGCTTCTGGAAAGGCAAGAGTGTCTTGCTGCACTACGTGGAGCCATGGGACAAGGAGGACAGGGAGACCCAAACCCTTGTAGGCCGGATGCTCAACGGCAACAAGGAGTCTGATATGGTCTTTGGCAACGTCTTTAACGTCAATGATACGGGAGACATCGAGAAGAAGAGCGCAGCAGCCAAATATTGCTACGCAATCCGCTATGGGGATAACACCTATGCAATCTGGATTGACTACGGCCAGGGGCTTTGCTGGATAAGCAGCAAGCTACCAAAGGGCGCTGCAAACGTCTTTGCCCTTACCAAGAGTGATGCGACACTTGACTACCAGGCTATCGAGAGATCCAGCGACTACCTCACGCTACTTAACAAGTTTTGGTATCTCGGCGCGTTGCGCTACGAGTCTCCGGGCTGCGTGAGACTTTTCTTAATGTCCTGGAATTCATGGGCATCCGATAAATATTTTCCAAAAGAGTGTTGACACTGTTAACAGATTACCTATACTAATAGTTGTAAGGCAGGGACAGAGAGAAAGGCACCAACCATGATGAACCGCCAGGACTTCGAGAACGCAATCAACGACTATCTGACCAACTCCGGCCAGGATGAAGGCCTTTGGGACGTGTGGGGAGCGTAAATCGAGATGCGTGACCGCTTCGAGGTCGAGAGTATTGACGATGTTGACCCCGATGAGTTCGTTTCGATTCTCCAGAAGTACGATTGCAGCAGTGAGTTCACCGACAGGTACTAACCAAATTCTAACGGAGGGGGAAGACCATGACCTACATTGAGAAGACCTACGGACTTGCCAAGAAGGCCTATGCGTACAAGGTGAGCTTTTACGACGGCACCGAGCGCAACTACAAGAATGGCGCGGCAGCCGACAAATGCGCCAGGCGCAATGCCCTAGCTGGCCACTTCTGCGCACTTCTAGCCTTGACCGATGATGGCTGGGAAGAGCTGGCGGCTTGCTAGGTTTCACGGCCTAGGTGTTGACTCCGTTAACACCTAGGCTTACTCTTTGTGAGAAGGGAGGAAGGCACATATGAAAGAGCTGGATAGGTGGATCTACCAAGCAAGGGGGGTTGCGCAGCCATGGGCGATACATATTTCGGCCCGTAAGGAGTACAGGAAGATTAGAGCCGATGCGGAGATCTATGCCGACTACTTTACCAATGGCACACACCGGATGCTGATACGTGATGTGTCAATTGCCCAGGCAAAGACCTTTTTGGCAGTTGTCGGCGAGGTACTAGGCATGTATGGACACCCACTCACCGAGACCGACAAGCAGCAAATCACGGATACGATTACGGATATCAAGCAGAGCTTTTTGGACTAGGAGCAGACAAATGAGCATCAACATTGTGGTCATTTCCGGCAATCTCACGCGAGACCCCGAGCTTAGACAGGCTGGCAGCACGTCCATTCTTTCCTTTGGTGTTGCGGTCAACGACCGACGCCGCAACTCCCAGAGTGGCCAGTGGGAGAGTGTGCCTAATTTCGTTGACTGCATCGTCTTTGGCACACGCGCTGATGCCCTGGCTGGCTTGCTGCACAAGGGTTCCAAGGTGGCCATTGATGGCAAGTTGCGCTATAGCAGCTGGGAGGACAAGGACGGAAAGAAGCGCTCCAAGCTTGAGGTTGTCGTTAACGAGATTGAGCTTATGCAGCGCGAGACCTCGCAGCCCCAGCATCCCCAGCGCTACCAGCAGCCGCAGCCCCAGCAGAGCTACCAGCAGCCCCAGAAGCATTACCAGGTATCCTATGAGTAAGGGCTGTGGTAAGCTTTGAAGTGGTGAAGCCCCGGTGCCTTGGTCTGTGTAGATCTGGACTTGCGGTCTGTGATGGACACCAGCGCACGTGACGAATGCAACGTCATTCCTCGGTAGCGGGGAGCTTTGCCAAACCTTTTAGGCCCTTGCCACAGCCCAGCGACTCACTAGGCAAGGGCCTTTACTTTTTAGGAGGGAGACCAATGCTCAAATTTCAGTGTTCAGGCTACTGTATGCTGATTTGGGACGATGAGTACACCGAGTATCACAAGGCGCTGGCTAGTCTTGAAAGTGAGCACCAGGACGATGAGAGCGCTAACTACTCTATCCGTATCCCGCTTGGCAAGGTGGATTTTGGCAAGGATGAAATAGACAGGGCCAAGGAGATTTTGGAGAAGGCCGCAGACCTTTTTGGCTGTGTTGTCTACGACGGAGGGGTAGCGGCAGGGTATCGCCTTGCAGACGTGATTGTGTCATGTGTGAGCATGGCAAGGTATGACGGACTGGACAACGCAGCAATGGAAACGGAGATAGGGGAAATCATATGCAAGCAGAAAAAGAACGAGACAGATGGAAAGTGATTACACTAGCCGATACCGTGGACTGGATGCTATCCGAGGATCACAAGAAGCAACTCAAAGCCGAGTATTGGCAGATTGATATGAGGATAGAAAGCCTTTATAGAAATGTCTAACACACCGCAGGACACCCAGACAGAACCAAACAGTGTTAAGATTGAGCCACAAGCCCCAGAGCCAAGCGCAGCGGGTAGTGCCGCAGAAGACACGCTTAAGGCCTATGAGGGTCTTATCGAGCAGATGAAGGCCCAGAACGATACCCTCATTGAAGCTAACAAGAGCTTGCAAAGCCAAATTGGGCTTTTGATTCGTGGTGGTGGTAGCGTGGGACAGCATACAGCAGACCCCGAGCCACAGAATCCCACACAAGAGCCTGGATACACGAGCTTTGCAGACCTCGGCAAGGAGCTTGGAAAGCGTTACTATCACTCACACAATGTAAAGGATGGTGGCTAAATGGCAGTCCAGAACAGTACGATTATTCAGAAGGCTTGGCTTGAGGGTACCAACGACTTCCAGCAGCGCATTCCCAACCCCGACATTTCCGGGTATGCCGCTTCGTCCAGGCGCTTTTCGAGCCTTACAACTCCGCGCCGCTCAACGAGTTTATGGGGATGCTTGCAGGTCTTAGTGGCTCTTACGTCGAGAGCAAGCTTTTTGAAAATCCCCTGCGTGAGGTAAAGAAGCCCGCAGCTGAGTTTGGTAACACCGAGCGCCACGTGGCCGTAAAGTACCTCAAGGCCCACAGCTACAAGGCTGATGATGAGACACTTCTCAAGCTAGAGAAGCCAGAGTTTAGAGAGTGGTTCTATTCTGTCAACCAACATAGGCGCTATGATTTCTCTTGGAGCAAGTACGAGCTTATGCGCGTCATGGCAGGTGATGGTTCTGGCTATGGCCTGGACAACCTGCTTGCATCCACGCTGGACACCCAGCGCTCATCTGACAACTATGACGAGATGCAAGTAATGATTAATGCCTTTGCTATGGCTGACAAGTACTGTACGCTGTATCGTCACAACGTTACGGCCGCACCGACCACCAAGGAGCTTGGCCAGGAGCTTCTCGTTAAGATCAAGACTGACGCCGGGTTGATGCAGTTTCCGAGCATGAGGTATAACCAACTCGATGTACCCACCTTCGAGACGCCCGAAAGCCTTATCCTTTGGACCACTCCCGAGAGTGACGCATATCTCGATGTTATGGCACTGGCAGAGCTTTTCCACGTTGACAGGGCAGAGGTGAACTTTAAGAAAATCCTCATTCCTGAGTTCCCCATTCCCAATGTCTACGCTGCGCTTACCAGCGATGATTTCATCTATGCACGTGACTTCTGGTATGGAATCGAACCTCCGTTCTATAATCCAGCTAACCGCACATACAAGTACTACCTCTATCATGATCAGATGATTGGCACCAACCCCCTGGCCAACTGCGTGCTCTTTACTACCGACACTGGCACCACGCTTACCTTATCAAGATGGAGACCACCGGCATGAGCTTTACCCCTGCTACCGGAGACGTGCCCCTTGGTGGTACTCTCCAGCTCAATCTTGCACTTGCTGGAAGTGTCACGCCTACCGGCACTCCGGTGGCAGTGGAGCCGGATGCAGCCACCTACACCGTCGCGGCCACGCACACCGCAGACTCCACGACTACGCCGGTGAAGCTTAACTCTCGTACCTACATTTCGCCTGACGGAATTCTGCACGTCCAGAAGAGTGGTGACCTTGCGGTTGGTGACAAGATCGTTGTCACTGCCAAGACTGCATATGTCAATCCGTCTGACTCCAAGGTCACGGACTACACGGCAACCTTTACGGCCACGGTCACCGCAGCAGAGAAAAAGTCTGCCAAGTAGATGTATACTTAGCGCAGGCCTGGCTACCGGGCTTAGTGCCTTGGTCCTCTCCCCTACCCAGTGAAACGCCCCATCTGCTACGGCAGGGGGGGGGCCTCGCCTATATATAATGTATTGAGACATTAAAGGAGGTAGCCAATGCCAGACTTCCACTATCTTGGGAAAAAGGGTTTCCCGCACGCCGATAACGTAGATGTGTATGATTACACCAATGAGCTTGACTACTCACGCTATGACTACTCACAGATGCACGTGCAGATTTGCAATGTCAACTGGGACCAGGGAGAAGCGCACGTAGGGCAGCGTGTCTTGTCTGGCCTTGGCAATGTCGTGTACTTTGGCAGTGCAGCCGAGCGAGACAAGTGGTTTGACGCAATCCCAGACTCCGAGTGCTTTCGCTGGGATACGAAATTCAAGGAGCTACACTCAGACCTTACGCTTAATGTACCTTTGCCATTTGACGTGGCAAGCAACTACAACTATGTAAGGGTAACTTACAACCTGTTTGCGAATGACGATAACCCAGTAGAGTACGAGGACAAAACGGGTGTACGGGAATGGTTTTACTTCATCCGGGAAGCCCGATTCCTCGCGCCTAACACATCAAAATTGGTCTTGCTCGATGATGCATGGACAACTTGGATATATGAGCTTGATATCACGTCTATGATCCTGGAGCGTGGCCACGCCCCGCTCTTTAGCACCACGGCAGACACCTACCTTGCAAACCCCATTGCCAACAGCGCCAATCTGCTATCCGAGGATATCAATTACGGTGACCTACAAAAGGTGACCAGGACGCAGGCCACGGCGCTCAATGCCGGTGATATGTACGCAGTCGTGGCAATGAGTGGAGACCCCAAGGACAACTGGGGCACCAAGTCCGGCAATTCATGGCAGACCCCGGCCCCATCACACGTGGACGTAGCAGGCGCACCGGCCATGGAGCTGGTCGCCATGGCCGCAGGTGACCTAAATACATTCCTCGATAGTGTCACTACGGATATGCCGCAGCTCAAGCAGACGATTCAATGTGTCTTCTTTTGTGCCAAGGAGCTTTTGAGCGTAGGCACTGGCTTTGCCTTTGCTGGGGTCACGTGCTACCAGGTGGCCGGATACAATCGCGTATCCAAGCAGATCTTCACACGCACTAAGGCAGACTGGGGATATGGGGCGCACTACGCAAACCTGGCAAAGCTCTACACCTATCCATACTCTGCTCTTGAGATTACAGACGAAAAAGGTAACTCCGAGCTTGTGAGAATCGAGGACACAAGCAATATCCTCACTATGGATGTTGCAGCCAACCTAGTATTCCCATATCTCAACCTCTCTGGCGTTATCCACGGCATAGGTGGCACCGGTAGCAGCCAGATTAGCTTTGCTAACGTCGATAGCCACACCTTCAATATGTCTGGCCGATGGTACGAGCATCTTAGAGAGTGGAGTATTCCTGGCTTTTCGGTGATTCTCTCCGCAGCCAAGCAAAATGACTTTGCAACTCACTTTAGCCGTATCCAGCAGAATAACGACAGGTCTACAACCAAGACCAATGTGGATGCAAGCGCGACCACGGCAAGCAACAATAGTCAAAACGTTGCCAATGCTGGATACAATGCCGCAGTCACGACGGCAACCGCAGCTAGGGCAACGACCAACAACAGCGCAGACAACTTACTTGACAATGCCACAGCGCAGACCACGGCAAACGAAACGATCAACTCAAGCTCCAACTCGACGGCAATCCAAGACGCAACACTTAGCAACTCTCTTGCTCAGGCAATTCAGGCCTGGGACGCCGGTATGTCACGCGAGACGGTCAACAACGAGGCCAACAAGGAAAATGCCACGGCAGCAGTTGGCGCGGCAGGTGGCG
>ERZ791624.1224-NODE-1224-length-12712-cov-2.185826_pt1 | contig 12712 bp, 12 predicted proteins | sample MGYA00510058_ERZ791624 | MGnify/ENA primary metagenome ERZ791624 (study PRJEB30046, sample SAMN00715158) | human gut metagenome | study: EMG produced TPA metagenomics assembly of the A metagenome-wide association study of gut microbiota in type 2... | reverse complement strand
GGGCTTCGGGCGGAATATTTATGCCCTTTTGAGTTTTAGCGGACAGCAATAATTTCTGAACTGAAGAGAGAGGGCCGCCTGAAATTCATTCTTGTCTCCATTGGGGTTGCCGAGCTCTCTTTAGTTCTTTTCGGATGTCTGCCTCGTCCGTTCAATGTGCTGGCGTTGTTCTTCAACGGGCTGTCGTTGGGTTGTATGTGGGGCGTTATCTTCAGCTTCCTCGAAGGCCGGCGGGTGACGGACTTACTCGCTTCTCTTTTCGGGCTGAGTATTGCGGTGAGTAGTGGTACGGCAAAGTCGATCGGGCTTTTCGTAGTCGATATCTTGAATGTCAGCGAGTTTTGGATGCCTGCGTTGATTGGTGCGGTAGCGCTGCCTCTGTTGGCGGGGCTGGGATACATTCTCGACCACCTACCCAAGCCGACTGCCGAAGATAAAGCGCTGCGTGTGGAGCGTGTCACGTTGGACAGACAACAACGTTGGGAACTTTTCCGCAACTTTGCCCCTGTGCTGACGTTACTTTTCTTTGCCAATCTCTTTCTCACTGTCCTGCAAGATGTCAAGGAAGACTTTCTTGTGAAGATTATAGATGTGAATGCCGCCGGTCTTTCTTCTTGGGTATTTGCCAAAGTAGACGGTGTTGTGACGTTGATTATTCTGGCTGTTTTTGCCACTCTTGCATTAGTGAAAAGTCATATCAAAGTTCTTTCGACCTTGCTGACGCTGGTCATTGCAGGTGCGGTAACTCTCAGTTTCGTCGCTTTCAATTACGATAGCTTGCAACTTTCTCCGTTGGTGTGGTTGTTTATTCAGAGCCTTTGCCTCTACTTTTCCTATCTTAGTTTTCAGACAATTTTCTTCGACCGTTTTATAGCCTGTTTCCGGATTAGGGGAAATGTGGGTTTCTTCATCGCAATGGTTGATTCTATCGGCTATACGGGAACGGTATTGGTGTTGGTATTTAAAGAATGTTTCAATCCGAATCTGGACTGGCTCGAATTTTACAATACAATGGCGGGCACGGTGGGAATCGTTTGCTGTACGGCGTTTACAGTTTCCTTGTTCTACCTGATGCAGCGCTACCGGAAAGGCAAGCGGAAGGAAATACGTGAAAAGGCAACTTCTTGTTCGGTTCCTTCCCTTGCATCTTCTTATTGAAAAGATAAATCATAAATAAATTAATTATATATAGGAAACAAGAATGAAAAAGATTAAATGTGTAATTATGGATTGGGCCGGTACAGCCGTCGATTACGGATGTTTTGCCCCGGTGGCAGCTTTTATCGAAGCATTTGCCGAAAAAGGACTGATTATAGATGTGGTGCAGACCCGCAAACCAATGGGGTTACCAAAGATTCAGCATATTCGCGAGTTGCTGTCGATGCCCGAGGTGAATGAACAGTTTGCTACGCGTTATCAGCGTGCCTGGACGGAGGAAGATGTGGTGGAATTGAACCGTCTTTTTGAAAAACATCTGTTTGCCTTGCTCGAAAATTACACAGACCCTATTCCGGGCGTGATTCCGACACTGGAGAAACTGCGTGCCGAAGGTCTGAAAATCGGCTCTACTACCGGATATACCGCGAAATGATGAATGTTGTTCTTCCTGCTGCGCAGGCAAAAGGGTATCGGGTGGATTACTGTGCTACTCCGAACTTACTTCCCGCCGGACGTCCGGCTCCTTACATGATTTTTGAAAACCTGATAAAGCTGGGTGTCGACAGTCTTGATGCCGTAGTAAAAGTTGGGGACACGATTGCCGACATCAAAGAGGGAGTCAACGCAAAGGTTTGCAGTGTGGGAGTTGTTCTCGGAAGTAACGAAATGGCTCTCACCGAGGCCGAAACAAAGGCCATGCCGGCTGCCGAACTTGAAGCTCGCATCGCTGAAGTGAAGGAACGTATGTTTGCTGCAGGTGCCTCTTATGTGATTCTTTCCATGGAGGAACTGCCTGCATTGATCGAAAGAATGAACGCTGACAGATGATAAGCGGAACGGTAACCGCTTCTGTACTTTTTATAACAATATATCGCAAAGAAACTTTATTCCAGCACTGTGCTGGTAAAAAAATGTATCATTATGAAACCATATTTATTATTAACTCCCGGTCCTCTGACCACGTCTGAAACAGTAAAAGAAACTATGATGACTGACTGGTGTACATGGGACGAAGATTATAACCTCGGCATTGTTCAGGAATTGCGCAAAGATCTGGTGAGCATTGCCACAAAGAATATTAAAGATTATACTTCTGTACTTTTGCAGGGAAGCGGGACCTATTGCGTGGAAGCTGTACTTGGCGCCACTATCACTCCGAAAGACAAACTTCTGATTTGCAGCAACGGCGCTTACGGAGACCGCATGGGTAATATTGCCGAATATTATCACCTCGATTATGATATGCTTGCTTTTGAAGAAACAGAGCAGGTATCTGTGGAATATGTAGACGACTATTTGAGCAATAATTCCGATGTCACTCATGTGGCTTTTGTACATTGTGAAACGACTACGGGAATTTTGAACCCTATCAAAGAGTTGTCCCACATTGTCAAAATGCATGGCAAGAAACTGATTGTTGACTGCATGAGCAGCTTCGGAGGAATTCCGTTGGATGTAAACGAATTAGGAATTGACTTTCTTATCAGCAGTTCCAACAAATGTATTCAAGGCGTACCCGGATTCGGGTTTATCATTGCCCGCCGTTCGGAATTGATGCGTTGCAAGGGGGTGGCCCGCTCTCTTTCTCTGGACATCTACGACCAATGGGAAACTATGGAAAAAGGGCATGGAAAATGGCGCTTCACTTCTCCTACTCATGTAGTCCGCGCTTTCAAACAGGCGTTGGCCGAACTTCTCGAAGAAGGAGGGGTAGAAGCACGTTACCAGCGTTATTGCGAAAATCATCGTATATTAGTAGAAGGGATGCGTTCTCTCGGTTTCCAAACTTTGCTCGACGACGCTATTCAGTCACCGATTATCACTTCTTTCCTTTACCCGCATAAGGATTTTGACTTTAAGGCTTTCTATCTGGCACTGAAAAGCAAAGGGTTCGTCATCTATCCGGGCAAAATCTCAAAAGCCGACACTTTCCGTATCGGAAACATCGGTGACGTATATCCGGAGGATTTCTGCCGGCTGGTAGAGGTGATTCGTGAAACGGAATATTGATTTTTTTACTGCGAGGCCGGTAGAAGGTCAGTAGTAGCCCACCTATCGTGCCGGCCTCAATTTATGAATTGTTTTTTAATGTAGAAGGTTGCGAAAGTCTCAAACTACTAACGATTGCCGCTACCACTGCAAATATGCTTCCTACTATCAGGCAGACCGCCGTGCTTTTACCTGGAATAACGAAACTGAAAAGTAATGCGACGAGCGTAGTTCCCGATGTCTGTCCCAACAGGCGTGCCATACCCAGCATTCCGCTTGCTCCTCCCGAACGTTTCGTCGGAGCAGAAGAAATAATTGTACTGTTGTTCGGTGTCTGAAAAAGCCCGAAACCTCACCACATAGCATCAGCCGTAGGATTAAGCTGATATCGGAGGACTCGGCAGTCAGGCCGGACAGGGAGAAAAGCCCCACGGCAAACAGCACCATACCGACGCTTCCTAATATTCCCGGATGAATCCGTTCCACCAGGTATCCCGCCAACGGAGCAGTGACGAGGGTCGCCAACGGCCACGGGGTTAGCAGGAGTCCTGTCATAACTTCACTGTGTCCCAAGGTGTTTTGCAGGAAAAAGGGTAAAGAAACCATTGCCGACATTTGCGCGATAAACGAACAAATGGAGGTCAGGATAGACAGTCGGAAAATAGGGATACGTAATAGGTCCAAGGGTAGTAACGGAGTGGTTTGGCTGAGTTGACGGCGCACGTAATAAGTACCCACCACCACGAGAACAATTAATTGGATGAAAAGAAAATCCATTTTTTCGTGATGTGCGAATCCGTCCAGCGTGTAAATCAGTAATCCGAAAGTAATAGCATTGGCTATGGCACTGATCGTATCGAACTTTCGTTTCGTGCGTTCTTCTTGTCTCGGTAAATGCTTCATACCCAGCACTAATGCCGTAATTCCCAAGGGTACGTTGATCGCGAACAGCCAGTGCCAACTGGCAATGGAAAGAATCCCGCTGGCTACGGAAGGTCCTGCGGCGGCAGAGATCGCTACTACCATGGCATTAATTCCCATTCCGCGTCCGAGCTGGCTTTTCGGATAAATATATCGTAACTGCGCCGTGTTCACACTTGTAATAGCCGAAGCGCTGAATCCTTGAAAAATGCGGGCGATCGTCAATGTCCAGAATGAATCGGACAGGGCGCAAATCAGTGAAGTGATACAGAATAACCCAATCCCCGAAAGATATACTTTTCGATAACCGATAATCTCCCCCAAAGCGGAAAAAGACAACAGAGAAACAACGATTGCCAACTGGTAACCGTTGATAATCCAGGTAGTCACGGCGGGTGAAGTCCCGAAATCGTGCGAAAGGGTGGGGAGTACGATGTTAATAATGTTAACGTCCAATACTGACATACAAAGAGCGAATCCGACGGAGATTACCGCCCAGATACGTTTGGGCATTGGTAGTCCGTCGGTTTCGTCCGTTGGAGCAGGATTTACTGATTGTATCATAAAAACTTATTCTTGTAGAATTTTCTTTTTTCTGTAAAAGTAAACAAAACAGCGCTTTACGTGTTTTCGTTTTCTTAAAAAAATAAGTTTTTTTAGTGCAGCCGGTGGTGCTGTCCGGGATGCCGGGGAGACTTTGTCTTTAGTGCCGGCAACCGTCTGTTTTTATGGTTGAAAACGGTCTGATAATTTTAGGATTCGTTGATTACTACTTCCACGAAATTCCAGATAAGGAGAGAAAAGATCCTGTTCGAAACGTCCGTCTACCAATACGTTTATATAAGGAAGAACCGCATTCAGTCGGGGTTGTTCCCGGATTTCTTCATACGTATATCCTGTGTAACACCATATATTCATTCCTGTTTCCTCTTTCACTCTTTTGACAAGCGCCAGAAATTCTTCCGGGTAGAACAAGGGATCCCCCCCGGAGAAAGTGACTCCATCCAGTAAAGGATTCGCTTTGATTTCCCGGATAATCGATTGTATCTTTTCTTCCGTAAGTTCTTCACCTGCGTTCGGATTCCAACTTTCCGGGTTATGACAACCGGGACAGTGATGGGAACATCCGGCAAGATAAATGGAATACCGTATCCCTTCACCGTCAACGATTGTTTCCGGATAAGTTCCTAACAAGCGGAGAGTTGAAAGTTGAGAGTCAAGAGTTGTCATTGTAAATTAGGATATGAAAATATAAGTAAAGTTCTCAACTCTCAATTTTTACAAGTGTTTTACGCGGTCTTTTTCTTCCGCCCGTTTAGCGGAGTTCCACGAACTTAAGTCACCTGTCAGGTAGCCGGTGATGCGGCGCATCCGGAGAATACTTTCACTCTGGCATACGGGGCATTTGTCGAAAATCACCCCTTTGTAGCCGCAGTTATGGCAGGTGTCTACCGGATGATTGATAGAGCCGTAACCGATACCCTCGTCGTGCATCACCTTTACTATTTTGGCAATGGCACGTACATTTTTCTGTGCTTCTCCGTCCAGTTCCACATATGTGATGTGTCCGCCACGGGTAATAGCGTGGAAAGGAGCTTCGCATTTGATTTTTTCAACAATACTGATAGGCTCTTTCACGTCTACGTGGAATGAGTTGACATAATAGTCCCTGTCCGTTACTCCCGGAATTTTACCGAATTTCCGGCGGTCCATTTTGGTGAAACGTCCGGAAAGACCTTCGGCGGGAGTAGCCAGTACAGAATAGTTCAGGTTATATTTCGCTTTATATTCATCCGCTACCTTGTTCATTTCCGTTACGGCCTCGTACAATGTGTCCCATGCCTTTTGGCTATGCCCGTGGCCTTCTCCGTAGAGAGCAACCATTGCGTTGTGCCCGCCGATGAATCCGATTCCCAGTGTACCGCTACGCAGCACGTCACCTACCTGTTCGTTTGGGTTCAGTGTGCCGCCGCCTTTCCATACATCATTTCCCATCATAAAGGGGAACTGGCGTGCAAGGGCTGTACGCTGATATTGATAACGTTCGTAAAGCTGGTCGGCCACTAAAGTAGCCGTGTTACGTACCGATTCCATGAAAATCTCTTTCGCTTTCTGTTCGATAGCGTCTTTGTTGCGTTCGTCCTCTATCAGATTTTCAGCTTTGATACGAGCTTCGATAGCCAGTCGGGGCATATTTAGTGTTGTGAATGAAAGGTTGCCGCGTCCTAAAGACGATTTCTCTCCGGCTACGTTTTCAAACACACGAGTGCGGCAACCCATTGTTGCCAGCTCGTAAATATAACGTTTCGGGTCGTCTGCTTTCCATTTTTCGTTCTTGTTGAAAGGAGTATCGAGGAACATGAAATTTGGAAAAAGAGCTTTCGATGTCGTCTGGCAGGCTTTCAGCAGCAGGTCGAAATTAGGAGCTTCGTAAGTTGCTTTCATGGCCTCTTCGATGCTTTCCATTTTCATAGCCTTCTCATAGTCCTTTTCCGAATAAGAAACTCCGTCTTTCACTTTGAAGATCTGAATCGGGAATACGGGTACTTCACCACGGGTTCCCAACCCTTCAATCGTGGCCTTCAGTAGCTCCTCAATCACCATGCGGCCTTCAGCGGAAGTATCCGTGCCGTAGTTGATAGAGCTGAATACCACCTGGTTACCACCACGAGAATGCATCGTGTTCAGGTTGTGTATAAATCCTTCCATTGCCTGATGCGTATCTTTCCGTGTCTGTTGGTATGCCTTTTCTATGATGCGTGCCAAGTGCTCTTTGTCAATATTGATTTGCAGGGCTATCAGGGCGATGCGTAACGTTTCCCGTTCCCGTTCATCGGATTGGATAGACGGCAGATATTCTTTAATCAGTGTGCGGATCGCTTTTTCATCGGCCTGTATACCGTTTTCCATGGCCACATAGAAATTGATGAAAGAAGATAAATGCTTGCGGAATGACTTGGCCACACCCTTTGCCATGAAAAAGTCGAAGGCGGGAATTGCCTGTCCGCCGTGCTGCTCGTTCTGGTTGTCTGGAAGATGATCGTAGCCAGAGTTGCATAACTTTGAATGCTTTGTGGGGTGCGGATACTGCCGTTTTTGGTACGGAAACCGCGTTCGAACAAATCATCCATGTCATATTGGATACAAGTCGTCGTTTTTGTCGGATAATAATCCAAGTCATGAATATGAATGTCTCCCAGTTGGTGAGCTTCGGCAAAACGCTTCGGCAACAGGTATTTATAAGTATAATCTTTGGTTACTTCCGATGCAAATGTCATCATCTGTCCGGCAGGTGTATGGCTGCTCATATTGGCGTTGCTTAGGTTTACATCGTTCTTGTCGATAGCGACAATACCATCCATGACGTGCTTCATCTGGGTTTTCTTGTCTCGTTCCGTATTCCGCCATTCACGGTAGATGATGTACTTTTTGGCGACCTCCGGCCGTACCTTCATCAATGCTTTTTCTACTAAGTCCTGGATTTCCTCTACGGTAATCGTAGGGGTGGCAAACTGGCTGATTACATTCATCGTGATATCAGCAATTAATTGCTGTTCATCCTGAATGCCTGTCGCACTGAATGCCTTGCTGATTGCATTCTTAATCTTGCTGATAGAGAAATCTTCTCTTTTACCATCACGTTTGATGATACAAATTTCCGCGTAGTTCATAACTTTAACTCCCGAAAGTGTTAGACATTAATAATATGGTTGATTTGTTCCGGCAGGTCTTCTGACTTATCTCTCCCTCGCAACGCCTTCCCACATCAGCCGATGCAGTGACATAGTGTGCGGATTCACAGAGAATTACAGCAGCGGGTACTGTCGCCGATTTGCACAGCGTTCCCTCATTGACTAAACCTCTTTTTAGTTCCGAAACCGGATACAAAGATAAGTGATAATCTAATATCCCGGTTACCTTTTAACATTAAATTTCGGGAAACTTTTCTTTCTTGCTGATACAGAAACTTTTCCGTTTTGGAAAACTTTTTTCTGAATTTAACTCGTGAAGTGTTCTCTTTTTGCCTGTTTCTTTTCTCGAAACTGGACATGATTCGGTGTGCTTTCCTTTATTTGGGCTGCAAAGGTGCGAAATTATTTTCTTATGTTCCGTACAAAAATAAAAAATATCTTCTTTGTCTTATTCTGCCGTTATTATTTCTACATCATATCCGATGAACAGCTCGCTCTCAATCGCTCCGGTGATTGCCTTCACTTGTTCCTCCAAAGAAGAGTCAATGTAATGAAAACGAGTATCAGGGATAAAGTTGCCGTTTTCGGTAAGAACCGGTCCATCTTTCGGCATGGTCGCAATTTCGCATGCTATACGTTCTTTCGCTTCCCGGTTGATAATTGAATCCGACCATTGCAGATTCTTTATCAGATGATTTTTCCCGGTTCATGATCTTACATTCTCGATGATTTTAAATATGTATAACAACCGGATGAGGATGTTTGGTTCAATCTTGCTTTTTGATAATCGAATAACTGTCTTCTGCCTTTTTAGTTAATTTTTAAATTTAATTCCGTTAATTGTTAACGGTTGCCTGTATTCTATTAAACCATGTTATAAGATGCCCTACTTTGCCTTGAAAATTTGGAGATATGCAGAAAGTCCGTATCTTTGCAATGTGTTTTTCATAGTATTAGATTTAAGGTTAACAAAAAAGATTGGCTGTCTGGGATAGATAGCCTTTTTTTTGTCTGTATGTCTACAATCGTTATGTCTCCCTCTATAATATCAGCCAGATAGCTATGATGTGCCCGATACTTCCTCCCAAGCAGAACAGATGAAAGGTGGCGTGCATATAAGGCTTGCGCAATGAATAGAATACGGCACCTGTAATATAAGATACGCCTCCTCCTATCAGCCACCAGAAAGCCGGGGTGGCATTCAGCAATGCCAGATGATCCATTAAAGGCTTCATAGCGACCAAAATACTGGCTCCCATGGCCACATAACAGCACGTTTCCAGATTACTGTGTTCTTTCAGCTTTTTGAAACTCAAAATGAAACCGGCGATAGCCGACAGCCAGACGAAGGCGAAAATACCCCAGCCCCAACCGCCTGCCTGACGCAAAACGAGTAATGTGAAGGGGGTGTATGTGCCAGCTATGTGAAGATAAATGGCTCCGTGGTCGAATTTGCGGAGTAGCTCTTTCGTTTTGCCCGGACGCGTACCGTGATACCACGTAGAACTGATATAGGATGAAAGCATTCCTGTCAAATAAACAGAAAACAAGCCACTGCCCATTGCGGTTCGGCATTTTCGGTTGCTTTCACTAGCAGGAAGTAACCTGCGATAACTCCAAGCAGTATGCCTGCTCCGTGACTGAGCGTGTTTGCCCATTCTTCTCCGTTGCTGTATCTTTTGTTTTTCAATGTTTCTTACGTACTTTGTTGAAGTTACAAAGATACTTTATTTTCTGTAAGTAGTCATCTTATTCTTTTTTTAATATGATTTTTCCATTGTACTGTTCCGCCACTTGTTTACGGAAATCGAGGAAAGCGGTATATTCGCCGGGCTTGTATACCCCTTTACGCATAAACAGTTGATGAACAATATATATCTTATTGTCTTTTGTATAGATACTGGAATGAAAGTTCCCGAATTTACTTTTTAGATCGATTGGTTTGGGAAGTCCTTCCACGATATATCCGTCAGGTAGTTTGATGCAGATACTATCAGTGTCCGAATACCCGTAGTTAATATGGATAGGATATTTCCGGTTGATGGCACGAGGTACACTGAATCCTTTTTTAAATATGTTAGTCGGGATGAACAGCCGGTTTCCTGTTTTGTAACCGTATTGCTGGCTGCTTGCCGTATAACTGAAAGTGATAGATGGATTCGCTTCCTTACATTCTTTGATTTGCAGGCGAAGGATGTCGGCTTGCGAGAGGTTGAGGGTCGAACGGATGTGGTCTTTCTGTTTGTTAGGTTCCAAATAAACGATTCCTGCCTCATTTTCGTACTGGAATAATCGGGATATTTCGTTCACTTCTATTTGTGTTTCTGCCGTAGGCGATAGGGTGATAGTAGCTATGATGTGCTGTGTGTTCAATGAATCGGGATACGTGGGCAGACGATGTATGCTGCCACCGGCGGGTTCGATAAGCAATGCGTCATGTCCGGCAATGCTTTGGTGGATATAGCCGAAGGGAAGCGATGGATCGGTACATTCCAGCCACAGAGTGTCCTTGGGGAGAGGTACTTGCAGAATGACGTGATTCATCTGGTTGGCGCTGGAGAAATCAGGCAACAGGCGTTCGTTGGTAGTGCTTATCACCGTATAAGTAGAAGGTATGCCTATTTCTTTCAGCATGGCACGGGTGTAATTGGAAAGTCCTTTACAATCGCCAAATCCGGTGCGGCAGACATCGGATGCTGCGATAGGCTGCAATCCTCCGATACCTAGCTGTATACTGACGTAGCGGGTAGTTTTTGCCAGATAGTCATAAATTGCCTTTACTTTTTCGCGGTCGGTAGAGCAGTGAGCAGTCAGTCCGTGCAACTTGTTGCGGAAAGGTTCGGTGAGTTCGTCGCGTCCGTCGAGTAGTTTGTATTGCCATTCTCCGTATTTTTGCCAAGTACTCATGTTCCCTTCCGATTTGTCATATTTGAAAGCGGAAGGAGCGAAATAAATCCGTGGAAACAATTTTGCGAAATCGGGACCGAACGGCTCTTTCTGTACCGGCAGCAGTTTCGAAGCGGTGACTTCAATCACTTGCTGCCCGTCCGTACCGGTCGACTTTGTCACTTGGATATTTTTTCCTCCAGTGTTTAGCTCGCGGTACCTGCATTCTTGTCCGGCAGGCAATTCGATCCGGTATGTCGCTTGTTCCACTCCTTGCTGAAAGTCTGTTTGCGGAAGGAAGGACTGGTAGCCGATAAGCCCGTTATTACATTTTATTTCCCATTCATATTTTACGGTGAAGGGGAAAGAGGGGAAGTTACATTCGTAATAATAGGCATAGTCATCTGTGCTTAACGAGGAACTATATTCGCTCTTTTGCAGTTCCGATTTTTTTATCTTTCGGACGCTTTGACCGGATGCGTTAAGTATTTCTCCCGAGAACTTCTGTAAGGAACGGAACATATCGCATTCACAGACGAAGTATGCAGCATTCAGTCCTTTACGGTTAAGAATGAGAATCGTGCGGCTTTCTTTTTCGATAGATTGCGTCATTGATTTGCAGAGGACTTCCGTCCGCGAATCCGTTATAATAGAAGTGGCGTCTTTTGAAAGGTCTTGTGCCTGTACAGACATGATAGAACCGAGGTAGAGACCGAATAATAATCCGATGATTTTCATTGCTGATTTTTTCATTATCAGAATATTGAATGATTTTTCTTATATTTTTTTGAGTACTATCAACGTGTGATTCTTCTCAATGATTTTTGTCCACATATCTTGCAGTTGTTTATAATGTTCAGGAAGGAATATATATTCTTTGAGGTGGAATCTGTAGCTGACCAGGATCGTATTCCCTTGTTTTTGAACCATATATCTGCATTGCAGATGATCCCCCTCTGCTCGGATAAATTGCGATTGGGGTAGTTCTTCCACTTCATAGCCTTCGGGAAGGGCCAATTTGCATAATAATGTGAATTTATACGGATATGGAAATTCGACAGGAAGCACTCGGTCGGTCTGAATAAATGGATTGGTCTCCAGTTGTGGGAAAAGCATCGGATTGATGTAGAGGTGATCACCTACCTGTTCGGTTTGTATGGTGAAGTCGAGTTCCTCTTTTATCGTACCCGGATCGTTTTCCGTATGTTCCACTTTTAGGTTGGTGACGGTTAGCCTGTCTTTCGGGGTAATTTCGGTTGTCGGGTCTGGAACGATACTGTCTTGTTCTTGTTGTCTCTTTTTCTGGTATTCCACCGCTTCCTGTCCGTGCAAGACTGTACTGCGGTGTCCTTTAATTAGGTTACCTTCTAATTTAGCTTTAATGTTCATAAAGCTTGTGTTTTCTGTGAGCATCATTAAGTCTACCCATTTGTTCTCCTCCTTTTCTGTTGGCGAAAGTATGCGTGCTTGGTTAACAGACAAGTCGGGCGGCAGAATGTTAAGAGAAGGAATATCCATTGAACTGTCCAAAAAGACGTATTTTTCTTTGTCCGTATCGTAAACGGCGATAACGAAGGTATTAAGCTTTTGCAGAGACGGGAAATTATGAGGCAACATTCCTGCTGAACGGCGGCTTAAAACAACAGGGTAGGCTTTCAGCCCGAAGTCTTTAAGGATGCTGATTAGGATAAAATTCAGATCAGCATTGCTGCCGCTTCCTTTTTGAATTACTTTTTCGAGGTCTTTGCTATAAAGATTATATCTTCCGTTCCAAGCCAGTTTCTTTTTTAGCAGACGGAATGAGTGGATGATTCTTTCCTCAAAATTCATTTTGCTGGTAAAAATCTCTTTGGTCTCCGGGCGGAACGGGTTGATGAAAGAGAGGAACACGCCGAATTGTGTATTCTCCGGCTTAATCAGTTGTTTATCTACATCTTCCCATTTCTGGCTATATGGTTCGTATTCTTTGCCGGGGAAGTTGGTACCTTGTAGGTCAAAACTTATTTGTACTTACCCGTTGGCGGAATTAATTTAAGTTGATAAATATGAGTAAAAAGTTGTACATG
>ERZ791624.1221-NODE-1221-length-12734-cov-1.531430_pt1 | contig 12734 bp, 13 predicted proteins | sample MGYA00510058_ERZ791624 | MGnify/ENA primary metagenome ERZ791624 (study PRJEB30046, sample SAMN00715158) | human gut metagenome | study: EMG produced TPA metagenomics assembly of the A metagenome-wide association study of gut microbiota in type 2... | reverse complement strand
CCACCATTCGGCGGCAATATGTATGATTATGTCGATGCGCATGGCATACTGGTTCATAAATATGGTCCGCATACCTTTCATACGAATAAGAAAGAACTGTATGAGTATATGTGTCGCTTCGCGAATGGAATCCCTATCGTCTGACCTGCGGCGCTGTTATTCAGCAGCAGTTCACGCCGACACCGTTCAATTTCCAGACCATCGATCAGTTTTATTCTGAGCAGGATGCGGCTTTACTGAAAAGCGCCATCCATCGGTATTTCCCTGACCGTCTGACGGTTACGGTTGTTGAAGTGCTGGAGTCTAATGATGAACGCATCCGGGATTACGGTAAATTCTTGTTTGCGTATGATTACAGCCTTTATACAGCCAAGCAATGGGGCATATCGCCTTCAGAAGTAGACCCGAGCATCTTGAAACGGGTTCCGTTGCGGTTCTCTTATGAGGAAGGATATTTCGATGATGTGTATCAGGTCATGCCGAAGGTATCGTACGAGCCTTTTTCGATAAGCTGATTGATCATCCGCATATCACAGTCCGGTATGGCATGGATGCCTTGGATTATTTATCGGTTGATGCCAATGGTACCCAGTTGCTCTATAACGGCAAACCGTGTGAGAAAACGGTCATTTACACAGGGGCGTTGGATGAACTATTTCAACTGGATAACGGAAAGCTGCCGTATCGCTCGCTTCGCTTTGAATGGCATCATGACGATATCGACAGCTGCAGCCATATCCTGTCACGGCATATCCGGCAGAGCCGTATACAAGGATTACCGAGTATAAGAAGCTGCCAGTCCAGCAAGTGCAGGGAACCAGTTATGCGGTGGAGTATTCGCTGCCGTATAAGCCGGGGACGAAAGAGGAGCCGTATTATCCTGTCCTGACGGAACAAAGCCAGATGCAGGCCGCAGCTTATAAAAAGCGGGCGGATGCCATCAAGGACTTCTATTATTGCGGCAGACTGGCTGATTTCAAGTATTACAATATGGATCAAGCCTTGGAACGCGCCTTGCAGGTTTCAGAGAATATATTAAAACAAAACCCCGTTTTGGCATGAATCAAAAATAAATAGTGGCAAATAAAGTTTTACCACAAAAGACGGTTCGCTGACTCATTTGAGTCGACGAACCGTCTTTTTCAATAGAGTGTGTTACTGCTGGCCGCGCGGGCTGCAGCAGGCTTTTCATGAGGCGGCTCATGCGCTGTGCTTCGCGGTAGATGATGCCGGATATTATAACCGTTGCCTCAATCGGTTCGTGCAGGTGGAATTTATGGAAAACAGCAGGTTTTTCGGATACTCTTGTGGAAATAAATATCAATGAAACAAATGATTTAGATAGCATAAGATGCATAAAATGAGGATAATGATAATATGGTGAAACATGGCAGGCAGGAATTATCTTCCTCAGCAAGATCTTTGTGGGGAAAATTATCATTAGATGGCACACATCGTTGGCTTCCACTGTGGGTGCATTTGGCAGATACGGCAGAAATAGCAGATTTATTGTGGTTGCATTGGCTGCGCCTCATACAAAAAAATTGATCGAGAATGGAATCGAGTTTTCGGAATCTGCTGTTTTGGCAAGCCGCAGGATTATGCGAGGAAAATTGTTCGTTTCCTGGCAGCTGCACATGATTGCGGCAAAGCATCACCTGCCTTTGTGATGAAAGCACAGACGGTCGGTTTTGGTGATATCGTTGATGAAATCACTGGCAAGGGGCTGCCGATTGAAATGCAGAATCAGGCGATGGCAAAGCGGTTCCCGAATGCATTAGTTGGAGAATCTATTCTGGAACGTCACGGTGCAGATCGAAGCCTGGCCGACATTGTTGGGGCACATCACGGTAAACCATTGGATTCGAAACATGACCTCGAAGCAGCTCCGGAATATTCGTCCATCACAGGTATAAAAGATGAAGCATGGGGAAGGATTCAAGAAGAACTTGTACAATACGCCCTGCATCTGGCGGAGCTGTCGTCTATTTCAGGGGTAACATTGAATGTGCCGTGTCAGGTTGTCCTGAATGGCCTGTTGATTATGGCAGACTGGTTGGCCAGCGACGCAAATCAATTCCCGTTGATTTCGCGTGATTACGGCATCACGAATTTGAAGCCGGCTAAGAATCGCGCAATTCAAGCATGGTCCAGCTTACATCTGCCTGAGTACAAACAATTTGCATCGGCTTGTCCGTGGACACAGCTCTATGAAGAGAGATTTGGCCGCCAACCGCGTCCGGTACAGGTTCATGCTCTCCAGGTGGCATCACATATGGAGCATCCCGGCTTGATGGTGATTGAAGCGCCGATGGGAGAAGGAAAGACAGAAGCCGCTTTAGCGGCAGCAGAAGCATTCGCTCGGCGCTTCGGGTTGGGCGGTATTTATTTTGCTCTGCCGACACAGGCGACGAGTGATGGTATTTTCCCACGCATCGAGAAATGGATTGAGCATCTTCATGCTGGGGTAAGCCGGTCGATTTTTTTGGCGCATGGCAAGGCAGGTTTCAATGAAATCTATACCGGGATCCGATTACACTCACATCTCTATGATGAGGAAGACGAGAAACAAGCGGATGTGGTCGTCAATGATTGGACACAGGGCAGGAAGAAAGGATTACTTGCTGATTTTGTGGTGGGGACAATCGACCATGTCCTGATGGGCGGCCTCAAGATGAAGCATCTGGCTTTGCGCCATCTGGGCTTGGTGAATAAGGTCGTCATCCTGGATGAATGCCATGCTTATGACGCTTATATGAATCAATATCTGGATCTTGTCTTATCCTGGCTGGGTGCGTATGGCATTCCGGTCATTGTCTTGTCGGCAACTCTGCCGCCGCATCGTCGTCAGGAACTGTTGGCTGCTTATCAAGGCAAAAAAAAGACAGGATGCATTGTTAGGGACGGCATCAGTCCATATCCCCTGATCAGCTATATCGATGGTGAGAATATTTATCAGGATTTGCCAGAACCTTCTGGACAGAAGCGAGTCGTTCATTTGCAGCAGCTTGAGGAAGACAATCTGGGCGATACTCTGAGTGAGCTGCTGTCTGAGGGTGGCTGTGCAGGCATTATCTGCAATACGGTCAAGAAAGCACAATATATTGCCCAATGCATGGAAATGTACTTTGGAGAAGATTGCGTCAGGCTGCTTCATTCCTGTTTCTTGAGCTTTGACCGCGTACGGAAAGAGCAGGAGCTTCGCGATTTGCTGGGTCCACAGGAAGATCATCGTCCCGATAAGCTCATTGTGGTCGGCACGCAGGTCATGGAGCAGTCACTCGATGTGGATTTCGATGTTCTTTTTACGGAGATATGCCCCATGGATCTGCTTTTGCAGCGTATAGGAAGGCTGCATCGCCATAACAGAAAAAAAGCGCGTCCAACCCGCTTGCAGGAAGCGACTTGCTATGTCATGGGCATCCAGGATGCATTGACGTTTGATAAAGGGAGCACCGCTGTTTATGGGGAGTATCTGCTGATGAAAACGCAGGCTTTTCTAACACAGCGACTGATCTTGCCGGACGATATTCCTCGTCTGGTCCAGCAGGTGTATGAAGTGGGATATGATGATGAAATCATCAATCAGCTTGCAGAAGAAGGCAATATATCGGTTGTAAGACAGCAGTATGAGATGGCAGCCGCTCAATATGAGACATGTATTGAGGAGAAAAAGAATAAAGCGAGAACCTTCCAAATTAAAACACCGAAGGCACGACGTAAGAATTTGCTCGGCTGGCTGAATGCACCACAGACAGAGGATGCGTCCGGAAAACGAGGTGAAGTACGGTCCGCGATAGCGGGAATTCGCTCACGGTACTGGTTATCTGCAAAAAGGAAGATGGCTGTCTTTACACTTTGCCATGGCTTCCTGGGCATGGTGATGAGCGGATTGATGATGTGCCGGACGATGTACTGGCCAAGGCGATTGCAAGCAGTTCCATCAATCTGCCGTCTTATTTCGTGCAGAATTGGCAGATTGACAAGGTAATTGACGAGTTAGAACAAGTGGTTCTTGATAACTATCTGAATAATTGGTATATGTCGCACTGGCTGAAAGGAGAGCTATTCCTGGTCCTCAATGAAGAGCATGAAATGCGTTTGCTGGACCAAATCCTTGCTTATGATGAAAAGAATGGACTTTGGAGCTACAAGGAGGAATGAGATTTGGACGGAAAAGAACCAGAAATGGAATTCAACCTGTTGGACGAGCCTTGGATTGTCGTCAAGACAAGGGCAAATGAAACAAAAACATGGTCCATCCTAGAGCTCTTTGAGCATGCACATGAAGCACAAGAGCTGGCAGGTGAGCTCCCCACGCAGGATGTTGCCATCATGCGATTGCTGCTGGCCATCATGCATGGCACTTTTGTGACGGATGAAATTGAAACAGCAGACGATGCCATAGAGTTATGGACCGACCTGTGGGAGAAAAAGCAGTTCCGCTTTGATGAGATAAAAGCATATCTGGAGCCCTATCACGATCGATTCTGGCTCTTTCATCCAACACAGCCGTTCTATCAATCTGCACATATCAAGCAGAATATGGATGCATACAAGGAGACAAAGGGTAAGAAAGTTTCGTCAGACATCAAGTGGAAGACGGTAGCCAGGCTGGTAGGAGACTTGTTTCAGAGCGATAATGCACCCAGACTGTTTCCTACACGTACGGGAGAAGCGCAGAATTGCCTAACGTATGCAGAAGCTGCGAGATGGTTGTTGCACTTGAATGGTTTCGATGATGATTCGGCCAAGATGCCGACACCCAAGGGGGTTGGCTATTTAGGGCAGTTGGGGTTAATTTATGCTAAGGGCAGAAATTTGTTCGAAACGCTGATGCTCAACTTTGTCCTGGTAGATGATCGTGATGAGATTTTTGCCGATGGCGAAACCGATAGCAAAGCTTATTGGGAAAAAACAGTTTGCGAAGTCATCGAGCGAGAGATTCCACAGCCACGAGCGCAGAAAGATCTGCTGACAATGCAATCCAGACGTATTTTCCTTCATAGAGAGCATGATGTGGTAACAGGGTATCTGTTGACAATGGGGGATTATTTCGCAAAGGATGCCAGCCTACTTAATGAAGTGATGACTGTTTGGAAAGAGGATGATGTCAGGGATTTTTCTCCGAAGAGACATCAATTGGAATGTCAGGCCTGGCGAGATTTTGCTTCATTATTGGGTATGAAGCAGAACAATAAAAAATCTAAGCAGCCGGGCATAGTACATTGGTTGCAGATTTTAGAGGATACGACTGACGAGATAAAGATGGACATAAAGTTATTTCATATCTGTGTCACAGGAGCATCGTACAACCTGAAAGGTGCGGGATGGCAGATTATCGATTATATTCAGGATGATCTTACTATCAATGCATCTTTGCTGGCTGAGATGAATGAGATGTGGATACAGGAAATTGTTGGTGTCCTTGAAAAGACAAAGAATGCGGTCAGAAGCTTGGGCGACTTTGCTGCCACTATTGCCGAAGTGTCTGGCAATAATTTGCAGGAGGGTCTTTCAACAAAGAGAAGAGAAATTGCAAAGTTTGCCCAAGAAGAGGGATATTACCATCTGGATCAAGCATTCCGTGGCTGGTTGCTCGGTGTCAATCCGGACAGGGATAAGTTAGAGACAAAAATGGCAGAATGGCTGCTCATTGCCAAGAAAATACTGCTTCAGTTGGCTCAGGAGCAGCTCAATCAATGCTCGGAGACAGCTCTGGTAGGCCGTATAAAAGATGAAAATGAACAGAATGCAATAAAGGCATTCAAGGAGTTCCGATATCATATCAAGAATACATTAGGATGAGGTGATCAGGATGAATCCATTGGAGCTCGATATTCTCCGATTCATGAAAAGTCGTATCCCGCGTATCTATTCATCAAAAGCAGCTTTGGCATGTTTGCGCCGTGGTATTGGCAAAGAAATCGGTACAATGCCAAATCTATTAGGATTTGTGTTTCCCGAACAAGAAATAAGCAAGTATCCCAAACAAGAAGAACAGATTGAGAGAGCGCTTTATACAGCATTGACAATGTATGCTTTTCATCAACAGGGAATAGAAAGATGTATGAGTGATGGACTGGCGGATGAAGATACTGCTGTTAGTCATAGAAATTCCTTTGGATATGCTGCTGGTAGATTATTCCGTACTTCTGAAAGCGAAGCAGGTGTACAGAGACGATTCAATCAAGTCCTTACATCAAATGACCTGACTGAGTTATCGGTACATGCCAGAGGAATCATCAGCTTGATGAAGAGGCATAATATTACAATAGATTATCCTCAGTTTGCCTTGGATCTTTATCATTTTCAACAGCTGGATTGGCATAGAAAAATCGTCCTTGATTGGGGCAAAGATTATTATATGGAAGATGCGAAAAAAGGAAAGGAAGAAAGCAAATGAAGAACCTTGATAGAATCTATGTAGATTTTCATGTTATCCAGACGGTACCGCCAAGCTGTGTCAATCGTGATGACACGGGATCCCCTAAGACAGCATTGTACGGAGGTGTACGGCGTGCGAGAGTATCTTCACAGAGCTGGAAACGTGCCATGCGTAAGATGTTCTGTGAAAATCTGGATGAAAAGGATTTAGGCATTCGTACGAAAAGTGTTATAGGCTTAGTGAAAGAAGAGTTGTTGAATCTCGAAGCGGATATGCCGGAGCAAGATGCAGAATTATTGGCGGAAAGAGTCGTGAAAGCTTCGGGTCTCTCGACGGAGAAGAAGAAAAATGAGGATGAAGAAAAAACAAAAGCACTTTTCTTTATTAGCAGGACTCAAGCGCACAATCTCGCTGCGTATATTTTGACACATCAGAATGTTGCAGATAAGGATGTCAAGAAAGAAGCAAAGAAACTGATCAACCAAAATCATAGTGTGGATATTGCATTATTCGGCCGTATGGTTGCAGATGATCCATCCTTGAATGCAGACGCTTCTGCACAGGTAGCTCACAGCATCTCTACACACCGTGTGGACAATGAGTACGATTACTTCACGGCAATAGATGACCTTGCACCGGAGGATAATGCCGGTGCTGGCATGATTGGCGTAGTCGAGTATAATTCCTCGACGATGTACCGCTATGCGACTGTAGCTGTACATAACTTGGTAAGGAATTGGGCGGTGAAAAAGAAGCAACGGTTGCTGCCGTTGGCGAATTTGCCAAGGCCTTTATTCAGTCGATGCCGACGGGAAAGCAGAACACCTTTGCAAATCGAACTCTGCCCGATGCCGTACTTGTCACGATTCGTCGCGATCAGCCCATCAATCTTGTCGGTGCTTTTGAAGAGCCAGTTCGTACCGTAGAAGGTGGATATGTAAAGCCCTCTATTGCAAGGCTGAATAAGTATGCAGAACAGGTTTATAGCCAGTATGTAGATGCGCCAGAAAAAGCATGGGCAATCGGGATGGAAGGCAAGGCAGAGTCAGTCAACATGAAGGAATTGCTTCAGGAACTGCAGGATGTGTTGATTCATGATATGGAGAGTTTGGCAAAGGAGTGATGGTATGAGCACACTGCTTTTAAGATTGGCTGCCCCTATGCAGTCATGGGGGATAAGCAGTAAATTCGACCGTCGCATGACCCAAATGGAGCCGACTCGCAGCGGTGTGATTGGCATGCTGGCTGCTGCCATGGGACTGTCACGCGAAGATTCTCTCGATGTGTTTAAACCATTGAAGTTCGGCATCCGGATTGATCAGCCTGGGACGATGAAGCGAGACTTCCATATGGTACATCGCGGGAATGGCAGTAAATCCACTACATGGGTAACATATCGGTATTATCTCGAGGATGCAGTTTTTCTTGCTGGTTTGGAGGGCGCGCCAGATTTTCTGATGAATCTGGAATTTGCTTTGAAACATCCCGTATATCCTCTGGCACTGGGGCGGCGTTCATGTCCGCCTGCCGGGCCGTTGATTCTTGGTATTCGTGATACGAACCTCCTGACTGCGTTGAGGCAGGAAGAATGGCAGGCATCCTCTTGGTATCAGAGAAAAGCCAAACGCCAGCATATACCATCCTTGGAGATTGTCCGCGATGCAGAGCCGGATGAGAATGGTTATGCTGTTCGTGATGTTCCGGAGAGCTCAGTCAGAAGCGGCGGCTTTATCATTTTCGGAATGTCATCCGTGAACAGGTTCCTTTAGACCGGCTTGTCAGTCATGAGAATACAGAGAATGAACAGGATGTTCCTACGGAGCATGATCCGATGGAGCTATTGGAGGACAGCGATGTATCTATCAAGAGTCAGGATCAATAAAGATATCCGCACATCAATAAAATTCCTGGGGTCATTGCAGGTCATGCATGCCACGGTAGAAGGCTGCTTTGCGCCGGACGATGCATCCAGGAAGCTTTGGCGCTTGGATTATTTTCATGGTCAGCCTTATTTGCTGGTGCTCAGCCAGCAGCCGCCGGACTTTTCTCATCTAGTAGAACAGTTCGGTTATACCGGTGATGCTGGTGAAAGTCGCAATTGCCACGATTTGTTTCAGCTATTGGCAGATGGTCAGCGATATCGCTTCCGTTTCTGTGGCAATCCGGTCCATAGCATTAAAGAAGGAAATCGTGAACGAGGGAAAGTCGTTCCACATGTGACTGTGCCTCAGCAAGAGGATTGGTTTCGCGTGAAGAGTAAAGATGCTGGCTTCTTGCCAGAATCCTTTGCGGTAGTGCAGCGGGATATCAAGAAATTCATGCGCAACGGCAAGCGCGTCACACTCCATACAGCTGTCTTCGAAGGCATCCTGCAGATTACCGATGCCGACCAATTCCGTCAGACGCTATGTACAGGAATCGGCAGGGCAAAATCGTATGGTTGCGGCTTGCTTACCTTAGGTCGTTTGTGAAGCTGCCATGAACTTGTTGTGAGATGATGAGGGATATCTATGAAAAATTTACCTGGTGCACAAAAGACGGAGCTGCAGGAATTGCCGCAAGTCAAGGAAAGATTGTCCTTCTTATATCTCGAACGTTGCTTGATTAATCGACAGGACAGCTCTATCAGTATTACAGATGAGCGAGGCACCGTTCAGGTCCCTGCTGCATCCTTGAGTGTATTGATGCTGGGACCAGGGACAACGATTACGCATCGTGCCATGGAATTGATTGGCGATGCGGGAACGAGCATATTGTGGATTGGTGAACATGGTGTGCGCTATTATGCTTCGGGGAAACCCTTAACACATTCAGCTGCCTTGTTGATCATGCAGGCGAAATTAGTGACAAATACGAGGAGTCGTCTTGAAGTTGCACGCAAGATGTATCAGATGCGTTTCGCAGGTGAGGATGTTTCGCATATGACGATGCAGCAGCTTCGTGGCAGAGAAGGAGCAAGGGTGCGAAACATCTATCGCAAATGTGCGAAGGAAAATGATGTGGAATGGGATGGCCGTGCATACGATCCAGATGATTTTGAAGGTGGAAGCGCGGTTAACCAGGCACTATCGGCAGGGGCCGCCTGTTTATATGGTTTGGCTCACAGCGTCATCGTGGCTCTGGGAGCTTCACCGGGACTTGGCTTCGTCCATACTGGTCACGAGAAATCTTTCGTATACGATGTGGCCGACTTGTACAAGGCAGAGTACGTCATTCCATTGGCTTTTCAGCTGGCAGCAGATTCGTCCGATGATATAGGTGGTGACATGCGGCGTGCGCTGCGCGATAAGATTGCCACCGGCCATCTGTTGGAACGGATGGTGAAAGATATTCGCTGCTTGCTGCTCGGCAGGGACGATACGGAAATATCTTATGCAGACATCGTGAACCTTTGGGATGAAAAAAGAGGAGCTGTACAGAATGGCATTTCTTATGGAAAAGAAATAGAGCTGGAAACAGGGTATGGCACAATAATCGAGGACAGCGATGATAGTGATAACATTGACGGATTGTCCTAAATCCTTGCGGGGGGACCTATCCAAATGGCTTTTGGAAATCAATACGGGAGTCTTTGTTGGTAAGGTCAGTGCTCGTGTGCGGGATAATCTTTGGAAGCGCGTCAAAGATTCAGTCAAGAATGGGCGTGCTACATTGGTTTACACAACGAATAATGAGCAGCGAATGGATTTTCGACTTCATCACAGTGAAAATCAGATTATTGATTTTGATGGATTGAAGCTCGTGATGAAGCCAAGTGTGAGCCGTGTACGCCATCTGGAGAAGAAGCGTAGGAATTTCAGTAAAGCGGCACAGTTTCGTATTGCAAAAAGAAAGCAAACATATGGGAAGCAGACGCTGAATGAGAATCATGAAGGCAATGTGACCCCTGATTCAAAGTTGACACAATACCCTGCTGATTACGTTGTGTTGGATATTGAAACATCTGGTTTGCGCGAGAAGATAGATGAGATTATTGAGATTGGCATGTTGAAGGTCGTAGGAGGAAAGGAGGTGGCATCCTACCAGTCTTTCTGAATACAAAAAGGCCGATTCCACGTCCAATTGAGAAATTGACGGGAATAACGAATGAGATGTTGTCTACGTCTGGTAAAGAGCTCGAGATTGTATTGCCGCAAGTGGAATCGTTCATTGGTAAAAGTTGCTTGGTAGGACACAATATCACATTTGACTTAAGGTTCTTGAATCATGCTATGAAAAAGAACGGTATAAATTTTATTGCTAATTCATATTATGATACAATGGAACTATATCAAGAAATATGCGGTGTAAAAAAATGGATCAGTTTAATTGACATGGCGAAGGCATTGAATATTTCTCAAAAACCTTCACATCGAGCTTTGGAGGATTGTCGAACCGTACAAGAGGCATATGAAATATTAAGAAAGAAATAGTAGTATGGAATAGGATTTCAAACTAAATGAAATTCGATATGGATTGGGATAGAAAAGGCGCCATTGTTGGGATCTTTTAGTGTGAGCCCCGCACCTGCGGGGATGATCCCTTTCTGGCGGATGACGACACGACGATACCAGGGTGAGCCCCGCACCTGCGGGGATGATCCCAAATCTAATTTATCCTTATGAACTCGGATCTGGTGAGCCCCGCACCTGCGGGGATGATCCCCCGCACGATAGCAATGACTGCCGATTTGACACGTGAGCCCCGCACCTGCGGGATGATCCCTGCGCAACCTACGATGATATCGACGATAACATGTGAGCCCCGCACCCGCGGGGATGATCCCAGATGTGTAGCACGAGGAGACACACTAGGGGATCAGTCAATATGTAATGCATATATGTATAGTATGTAATAGGAGGTGTATAGCATGTCATTGAAACATAAATTAAAGGTACTATGTGCAAATAATGATATAACATTATTAGATATAATGAAGGCATATAACAAAACATATGACAAGTCAATAAAGAATCCATCGTTTTACAAAATGGTTAATGATGAGACAATGAAATATAGTGTATTACAAAATATGCTTGACAGCATTGGCTATGAGATTGTTTTCCGTCGCAAGCGCGAAGGGGATCAGTAGAATTGTTTTTCTAAATTCAATTGGATTCAATGGACGAAAGCAGCCAAATACGTATGAAGTGAGTCCCGCACCCGCGGGGATGATCCCTTGTCGAAGCCTCGCTCTTTCGCCCGCTCCATGTGAGCCCCGCACCCGCGGGGATAATTCCTCGTCCTCTCAGCAGAAGGTTGTGCAGGGCGGCGACTACAACAACATGGGTGGTCTCAAACCAACGAAGATCATTAAGATGGGCAACGGCGTGACAGCACAGAACGCGCAGGAGACAATCAATAACGGCGGCGCTCCTGCGGCCAACCTGTCGAGCCTGCCGATCGACGATATCGCTACGTCTATCGCGCAGAACACGGGACTCCCTGCCAACTTCATCTGGGCGCAGCTGTCCCATGAGAGCGACAGCGGCAACAGCAGGCTCGCGCGCGAAGATCACAACTATGGTGGCGTCAAAGGCAACGACGGCGAATATCTCCACTTTGACAACGACCAGCAGTTCATCGACTACATGTCGGACTACTATCCGAAGTATCGCGAGGACGGCATTTATGATGCACAGATGGCGGACCAGTTCGCCGAAGCGCTCCAGAATGGCGGCTACTTCACGGCTGACCTGGCGAATACGAGGGCGGTATGCATCGTTACCTCAAACAGGCCGGCCTCTCGGACAGCGGCACAGCTGGCGCTCCATCTGAGAAGTGGAGCGGCGGCGATAACGTCAACACGATGACGACAAAGCAGTTCGGCGATATGCTCAACGAGAAGATGATTGACTTCGCTGGTACGAATGACGATACCGTCAAAGCCGTGTTCAACGACATGTCTACGAGCAAGGACAAGGCACTTGTCGCCCTCTTTGTCCCGTACATGCATGACGGCACCTTTGCCAACACGGCTGCAAACCGTGAGGCGCTTGTCGGTAACGACAGCTTCAAGAAGGTCATGTCTATGTTCCTCTCGAAGCATCTCAGCGACTACGCTCCGGCATTCGAGAACGGGCGTATCTCGTTCCAGCAGGCAGAGGATGCACTTCGCCAGCACCACCAGCAGGATGTACAGACTGCGCAGGCGGTACAGACGCCGAACACCAAGACGGCCGCAACGCCGCAGGCACTTATCCAGATAGTACAGAACGGACTCAACCGCGAACAGCAGGGCGCAATCTTGCAGGCGGCCACCACGGCACTCCATACGCCGCAGGGCATGGCGAACGGTGACGAAGCAGTCTGGATGAACCGGCTTGCAAAAGCAAACCACGGGCCCGCTTACCCGACGGGTGCGCCT
>ERZ791624.1220-NODE-1220-length-12743-cov-3.252128_pt1 | contig 12743 bp, 7 predicted proteins | sample MGYA00510058_ERZ791624 | MGnify/ENA primary metagenome ERZ791624 (study PRJEB30046, sample SAMN00715158) | human gut metagenome | study: EMG produced TPA metagenomics assembly of the A metagenome-wide association study of gut microbiota in type 2... | reverse complement strand
CAAGCTCATGGCGCGCACCGCCGCCGGAGCGCGCCATCTGCGCGCGGTGATGCAGGAGGCGGAGATCACCGCCCCCATCGGGATCGGCGGGGCCTATGCCGGGCTTGACGGCCTGCGGCAGTCCGCGCAGGAGGCGCAGCACGCGCTGGGCTACGCGTTTTCCACAGGCGAGACACTGTTGTTTGACCCGGAGCTGCGCAAATCCTCCGGCTCTTTGCAGACGGACGACTGTCCGACTGCGGCGCAGATCGCAAGCACGCTCCAATCCGGCAGCGGCAGCCGTGCATTGGAGCTGACCGGGACGCTTTTTACCTGTATGCGCCGCCGCAGGGTGCATGAGAGCGAGTGCCGCCCCGTTCTGCAGCGCCTACAGATCCTCGTGGCCTCGCATCTGACGCGCGAGCAGCTGCTGCGCGCGCCCGCCATGCTCCTTCCGCAGCAGGGCTATGCGCTGGAGGAGGTACGGCTGTCCGTCGAGCGGCTTGAGGGCTATATTCTGCAATGTCAGGCCCAGCAGAACGACACGCCTGCCGCCCGCTGCGGCCGTCTGGCCGTCGCGTATATTAACGAGCACTATGCCGACTGCGATCTCAAGCTGCCGGACGTGCTGGAGCATCTCGGCGTCAGCCGCAGCTATTTTTCAACGGTATTCAAGGAAAAGACCGGCCAGTCGTTCGTGGAATATCTGACAAACCTGCGTATGGAGAAGGCCAAGGAATATCTGCGTGAAACGGGGCTGTGCACCTATGAGATCGCCGAGCGCATCGGCTTTGCCGACCCGCATTATTTCTCGCTCACCTTCCGCCGCAGAACCGGCATGACGCCCCGGCAGTACAGGGAGGCGGAGAGCGGAACATGACCGAAGCACGACTTTTTTCCCGGCACTCCATCGGCACGCGGATCGCGGCGCTATTCATGCTGCTGATCCTCGTCATTACGGCAGCCATGACCTATGTGTCGATCAGCGTCTCGACGAACGAGCTGCTGGACAGCTCGACGGAGTACACCGAGCAGCTGATCCGCCGCGTCAACGCCGAGCTTGATATGTACGTGGAGTACATGAAGGATATTTCCGATTTTATTGTCGACAACGGCGCGGTCGCGGCCTATCTGCGCGCGGCCAACGAGCACCGGCTGACGGACGCGGGCTGCCGCCGAGCGCCCGAGCAGCCCCCGGGTCATTTCCCGGGAAACCGCAACCATGAAAAAGGCGGCCGGCCGCGGCCTGCCGCGAAGCGCAGGAGCAGCTGGCCGCCGCACAGAAGATCCGCTCGGAGATCACGGCCATCGCCCTGATCCCGGAATCCGGCGGCGCGCTGTTCGGAAGCGAGGGTGCGTCGCTCAACACCTACTCCAATTACCGGGACGCAGCCTGGTACCAGGCCGCGTTGCGGGAGCCGAACGAGGTGCAGGTGTCGTCCTCGCGCGTGGAAAACCTGATCGCGGGCCAGTACAACTGGGTCGTTTCGTTCTCCAAGGCCGTGCTCGACCGCGCAGGGAATATGCAGGGCGTTCTACTCATCGACCTTAACTACCAGATCATCGACCGGCTCTGCGCGGATATCCAGCTCGGCAGCCGGGGCTATATCTATCTGATCGACCAGAGCGGCGGCATCCTCTGGCACCCGCAGCAGGATCTGATCTATGCGGGACTGAAGGAAGAAAACGTCGCGGAGGTGCTGGCAGCAGCGGACGGCCGCACGCTCTCCGGCAAGGGCAGGATGCGCAGGCTCTATGTAGCCTGCGCATCGGAGGCCACCGGATGGACGGCGGTGGGCGTTGCCTACACGCAGGAGCTGCTGCGCAGTCAGGACAGGATCTACAAGACCTATCTGCTCATCGCGGCGGCGGCGCTCATTCTTGCGCTGGTGTTCGCGCTTCAGCTCTCGCGCTCCATCGCAGGACCCATCCGCCGTCTGATGCAGACGATGCGGCGCGTGGAGGACGGCGATCTGCACGTGCGCAGCCAGGTATCCTCCCGCACGGAGCTTGGCCAGCTGTCCGACAGCTTTGACCACATGATCGCCAAAACTGCCGAACTGATGGACGAACGGCTGCGCAGCGAGGAGCAGAAGCGCAAGAGCGAATGGAAGGCGCTGCAGGCGCAGATCCAGCCGCATTTTCTTTACAACACGCTTGACTCTATTATCTGGATGAGCCACGCCGGACGCAATGCGGAGGTCGTGGAGATGACGAGCGCGCTGGCGCTGCTGCTGCGCTCGTCCATCGGCGACGGCTCCGACACCAACACGCTCAAAAAGGAGATCGCCCATGTGCGCAGCTATCTGACCATCCAGAAGATGCGCTACAACGAAAAGCTCCGCTACGAGATCGACCTTGACCCGCAGACGGAGGACTGCCTGCTGCCGAAGCTCATTTTGCAGCCGCTGGTGGAAAACGCGATCTATCACGGCATCAAGGTCAAGCAGCAGGGCGGCACGGTGCGCATTGAGTCGCTGCTGGAGGAGGACCGCCTGCTCATCACCGTCGAGGACGACGGCGTGGGCATGACGCCGGAGCAGCTGGAAACCATTCTCGACAAAAAGGAATCCGACGCGGAGAGCACCAAGATCGGCGTTTATAACGTCAACGAGCGGCTGCAGCTGTTCTTCGGCCCGGACGCCGTTATGAAGTATTATTCTACGCCCGGTGTGCGCACAATGGTCATGCTCGTGCTGCCCATTGTACGTGGAAAGGAGGAAGACAGCCATGCGGAGGATTAAAAAATGCACCGTTTTTCTCCTGGTGCTCTGTCTGCTCCTGAATCTTGCGGGCTGCGTGGCAGCACAGAAGCCGCTGCGGGTGACGCTGGTTCTGAAAACCGTGACAGAGGTCGCTGAGTTCTGGGGAACGCTCCTGTCCGGCGTTGAAAAGGCGGCGGAGGAATACGGCGTCGAGCTGAAGGTCCTGACCTCGCCGCGCGAAATTGACATTGACAAGCAGATCGAGCTGATCCGGCAGGTGACAGCGGATAAGCCGGACGTCATGATCCTCTCTGCCGCGGACTATGACCGCTGCGCGGAAGCAACGGATGAAGCCATCGCTGCCGGGATCGGCGTCGTTGCGATCGACACGGACGTCAATGCCGCAGGCCGCGCCTGCTTTGTCGGCAGCAACAGCTATGAGATCGGGCTGGAGATGGGCCGCGCCATGGCATCCTATCTGCCGGAGGGCGGAAAGGTCGCGGTCATTCAGCATATGCTGACGACCACAACGGGCATTGAACGCACGCGCGGCGTTCTGGACGCACTGAACGAGGCAGGAAATATCGAGATCCTCGGCAGCTTCTGCTGCGACAACTCGACCGAGCAGGCGCAGACGATCACGACGGAGCTTCTTGCCGCCGACCCGGAGATCCGGGGCTTTGTGTGCACGAACGAGGTCTGCAACGTCGGCGCGGCAAACGCGCTGGTCGAGCTGGGCATGGGCGGGCGCGTCTATGTCGTCGGCTGCGACAATTCGCAGCGGCAGATCCAGTTTTTAGAGCAGAACATCATTCAGGCCATTGTCACGCAGCGGCCGTTCAACATGGGCTACGTGGCCGTCCAGCAGGCCGTTCGCGTGGCAAACGGCGAGCAGACCGACGATTTCGTTGAGGTTTCCTGCGTCCTCATTACGCGGGAAAATATGTACACGCAGGAAAACCAGAAGCTCCTGTTCCCAGTTTTGCGCTGAGCGCCTTCCCCTCCGTGGATGCCTTGGGGCGCTCCCGCGCCAGTGCTTTACCGAGCAGTAGAGGCGTGCATTCGAGCATACAAAACCCGCTCACATTATGTGCAGCGGGCGGTTTTTTATCCGATGCCGAGCATTGCGGTCGCAAAAGCGAAATAGACAAGCAGGGACAGAAAGTCCACGATCGTCGTGATGATCGGCGAAGCCATCACAGCCGGGTCGAAGCCGAGCTTTTTAGCCAGCAGCGGCAGTGTTGAGCCGACGATCTTGGCCAGGCAGACCGTCACGGCCATCGTCGCGCAGACGACAAAGGCTACCAGATACGTCACGCTCTCGCTCTTTAACAGCAGCATATCGACCACGATGATCTTCGCGAAGCAGGCGATTGCCAGGCACACGCCGCAGAGGACGGACACGCGGATCTCCTTCCAGACCACGCGTCCCAGGTCGCGGAATTCGATCTCATTCAGGCTGATGCCGCGGATGATGGACACGCAGGCCTGCGAGCCGGAGTTGCCGCCGGTGTCCATCAGCATGGGGATGAACGCCGTGAGGCACGGCAGGGCGGCCAGCGAGTTTTCAAATCTTGTGATGACGATGCCCGTCAGCGTCGCCGAAACCATCAGCAGCAGCAGCCACGGGATACGGTTTTTCCAGATCTCGACAGGGGTCGAACGCATATACGGGTGTTCGGACGGCAGCATAGCGGCCATCTTTTCCATGTCCTCCGTGGCCTCGTCTTCCATGACGTCCATGGCGTCGTCGAAGGTCACGATGCCGACCAGCCGGTTCTCCGTGTCCACGACCGGCAGAGCGAGGAAGTTGTACTTGCTGAACATCTGGGCGACCTGCTCTTTATCGTCGAGCGTGCCGACGGTGATGACGTGCTCCTGCATGATGGACTCGATGGTCGCATCGTCGTCCTCGCACAGAAGCAGGTCCTTGACGCTCGTAAGGCCAATCAGCTTATGGCCGCGCGTCACGTAGCAGGTGTAGATCGTCTCCTTGTCGATGCCCGTGCGCCGGATGCGCAAAATCGCTTCCTCGACCGTCATATTCGGGCGCAGGGAGACATATTCGGTGGTCATGATCGAGCCGGCGGAATCCTCCGGGTAGCGCAGGATCTCGTTGATCTGCTTGCGCATATCCGGCTCGGCCTGGGTCAGGATGCGCTGCACGACGTTCGCAGGCATTTCCTCCACGATATCGACGGCGTCGTCGACGTAAAGCTCGTCGATGACCTCCTTCAGCTCGGAATCCGAGAAGCCCTGAATCAGAAGCTCCTGCGCCTCCGGCTCCATTTCGACGAACGTTTCGGCGGCCAGCTCCTTCGGCAGAAGCCGGAACAGAAGCGGCAGGCGCGCCTGATCGAGATCGTCAAAAATGGCGGCGATGTCGGCGGGATTCATGGTGCTGAGGATGTCGCGCAGAGAATGATACTTCTTCTCGTCGAGCAGCATGGTCAGGGTCTTTTGCAGGGAAAAATTGCTTTCTGCCATGTCTTGTTCCTCCTAAATGTAAAGAATAGGAAGGTAAAGACACAACGCAGGCACATCAATCGAAGAATGACAGGGGCTGCAAGCACCGGACGCACAAAGGCGGCTGGGGCTCGGGCCGACTTCGGCCTGCGGATGTGCCGCTACTACTTCCTGCGTCCATTTGTTCTTCCCCCTTTTTGTTTCAGAATATCTGGCGTTTTTGAAATCGCCCAACTTATATAATAGGTTGATTTCCCCGGTTTGTCAACCAAAATCCGAACGAATTCCAGTGGAATTTTGACGGATTGTGTGCTATGATAGTTGAAAATCTGACAAGAGGTGTCAAAATGGCAACAGAAAAGCTCTATTATCAGGACGCGCATCAGGCAGCGTTTGAAGCGCGCGTTGTATCCTGTCAGCCGGGAAAGCACGGCTATGATGTCGTGCTGGACAGAACCTGCTTTTATCCGGAGGGCGGCGGCCAGCCGGGTGACACCGGCTTCCTGTCCGGTGTCCGCGTGACCGACACGCACGAGCGCGGCGGCGAGATCGTGCATTTTTGTGAACAGCCGCTTGCCGAGGGGCAGACCGTCGATGGGCAGATCGATTATGGCCGCCGGTTCGCGTTCATGCAGCTGCATTCCGGCGAGCATATTCTCTCCGGCGTGATACACCGCCGCTTCAGCTATGAAAACGTCGGCTTTCATATGGGTGCGGATTTTGTGACCATTGATTTTTCCGGTATGCTGACGCAGGAGGACCTGTCCGCCGTCGAGGCCGAGGCCAACGAGTGGGTCTGGAAAAACGTCCCGATCGAAATTACATTCCCGGATGCCGAGGCGCTGAAGACCATCCCCTACCGCAGCAAGAAGGAGCTGACCGGTCAGGTGCGCATCGTGACCATCCCCGGCGCGGACATCTGCGCCTGTTGTGGGACGCACGTAAGCAGCACCGGGGAAATTGGGCTGATCAAAATTTTCTCCTGCGTGAAATTCCATGACGGCGTGCGGCTGGAAATTCTGTGCGGCAGACGTGCGCTTGCCTATTTGAGCGAAATTGCCGAGCAGAACCGGCGCGTGTCAGGCCTCCTGTCAGCCAAGCCGCTGGAGACAGCTGCCGCCGTGCGGCGGCTTCTGGACGCGGAGGCCGCGCAGAAGCAGCGCGCAGCCGGGCTGGAAGAGGCTGTGTTTGCGCAGAAGGCGCAGGCACTTGCCGGGGCAGGAAACGTCCTGCTGTTTGAGCCTGCGACGAACCCGGACAGCCTACGGCGGCTGACTGATCTGGTCATGTCGGCCTGCGGGGGTCGTGCGGCTGTTTTTGCCGGCAGCGACGCCGATGGCTATAAATACGCCGTCGGCGAACAGGACGGCGATCTGCGACAGCTGGTAAATGAGCTGAACGCGCAGCTGCACGGACGCGGCGGCGGAAAGCCGTTTTTCGCGCAGGGCAGCGTACAGGCAGGCCGGGCGGAGATCGAAGTGTTCTTCGCCGGGCGCTGAGGAGGGAAAGCTATGCTTCAGGATCTGTATCCGCATATGTATCACAATGAAATGTCGTGGAAAGCACCGTCGCCGGATGATATTGCGCTGATTTTTGAGCCGGATCATACAGTTTACTGTAATTTAAGCGGCGAAACGCTCACGCTGCCCCGGATGTGCGAGATCCCGGACGGCGGCGAGGCGCAGTACGCCTTTTCCATTGACGAAACGGCATATTATCTCGTCTCCGCTCACCCCGGCGAGACAGACACGTTCCGCTATGCTCCCTCTTCGTCGCTCCGCGCCATGACGGACGGGACGAGTCCGGCGCTGTTCGCCGCCGCTGCGGGCGGAAGCCTGTACCGCTGGTATGATTCCCAGAAATTCTGCGGCAGATGCGGCGCGCGCATGGAGAAAAGCACGGTCGAGCGCGCCATGGTCTGCCCGCATTGCAAAAACACGGTCTACCCGAAGATCTGCCCGGCTGTGATCGTCGCGGTGCACGACGGCGACCGGCTGCTGCTCACGCGCTATCGCGGTCGGCCGTTCAAAAAATATGCCCTCATTGCGGGCTTTAATGAGATCGGTGAGTCGATTGAGGACACGGTGCACCGCGAGGTCATGGAGGAGGCTGGCCTCCGGGTCAAAAACCTCCGCTTTTACAAATCCCAGCCGTGGGTGTTCACGGACACGCTCCTGATGGGCTTCGTCTGTGAGCTGGACGGCAGCGACAGGATCACCGTGCAGGAATCCGAGCTGGCCGAGGCGAGCTGGCACCTGCGCAGCGAGCTGCCGGAGGATCACTCCCACATCAGTCTGACCGGTGAAATGATCGAGCAGTTCCGTCTGGGCCGGTTATAACGCGCAGCGTCCAAAAATAAACAGCTTCCCCCAGCGGCAGTCCGTCGTGGACTGCGCCGCCGGGGGAATTTTTCAGCCCCTGCCGCCGAATTGGCGGCAGGGGCTGATTTGGATTATACCGGGGAATTGCGTCCGAAGAGGCTTACTCGTACAGCGACCAGTTGGGGTCGGCGTTCAGAGCCGTCCAGGTTTCGGAACCCTTGACCGTGTAGGAATGGCTGTTGGTAGCTTCCTGCACGTCGAGGTAGTACCACTTATCGGAGGTGTTGTCGATCCAGGTCTTCATGCCGGGCAGGAATGCGTCGGCGGACTTGGGTGCGCGGCCGGTGGCACGGTTGATCATAGCCATGAGTTCAGCACGGGTCACGTTTTTGTCCGGACGGAAGGTGCCGTCGGGATAGCCGGTGATCCAGCCGAGCTTGGCGCAGATCGCGATGGCGTTGGCTGCCCAGTAGCTGGCAGACACGTCGTTGAAGTAGTTCGCAGCGCCAGCCGTCTCGGTGAAGTTGGCGAGCATCGCTGCGAGTTCCGCACGGGTGATGGCTTCATTCGGGCGGAAGTAGCCGTTGGAGCTGTCGGTGATGACACCGGCGTTGTTCAGAGTCGCAACGTAGGTGTTGTACCAGCTGCCGGAGGCGACATCGCGGAAGCCGCTTGTGGTGGAGTAATAGGTCTTGCGGGAGCCTTCGTCCATGAGACGGAAGAGGATCGCGGCCGTCTCAGCGCGGGTGATGTTGCCTGCGGGCTTCACGGTGCCGTCGGGATAACCCTGGACATACGCGAAGTGATCAGCGGTGTTGAGCTTCGGGGTGTTCTTCTTGACGGTGACGCCGGGCAGGACGATCAGGAACCACTTGGCATAGATCGTCGTATCCTGCGTCAGCGGGGTCGCGAAGTTGTACGGGGTCCTGTAGGTCTTGTCGGTGTACCAGCCGTCGAAGATGTAGCCGCCGTTGACGGGATCCTTGGGCTTCGCAACCGTCAGGCCATGGCGAACCGTTTCCGGCGCGATCTTGGAGCCGCCCATGGTGTCGAACGTCAGGGTATGGAAGTCCAGATCGTAGTAGACCGACAGGATGGTGTAGACAGGCTTGCCGTCCACGCCCATGTAGGGCTGGATAGCCGTGCCGGTCAGCTTGCTCAGCGTGCGGTTGACATTGACGTGATGCGTTGCTCTGTAATCCTTGATGACCGCGGTGACGGTGGTGTCCTTCTTGGCGCTCAGGTGCTCGACCTCAGCGTTGGCCAGATCATAGGTGCCGTCGGGCAGCTGCTTGATGTGCAGAACGTCGTAGCGGACATAGATGTCGCCGATCGGGGTGGACGTCAGTTCAAACTTGGCGTAGATGGTCTTGTCTGCTTCCAGAACCGTTGCGAAGTCGTACTTCGCGGTGAATTCGGGATCGACGTACCAGCCAATGAACGTGTACTTGTCCTTGGTCGGGTCAGTGGGTCTTGCAACTGCATTGCCGTGGCGGACCGTGACCGGGTTGATGGCGGAGCCGCCGTTGGTTTCGAAGGTCAGGGTATGCTCGTCGAGATCATACTTGACATCGATCGTCAGACCCTTTTTGATCTTGATGTTCTGCTTCGTGTCAGCGTCGTTGGTCGGATAGTGCTCACCGTAGTCCTTCGCGGTCACGGCTGCGAGCGCTTCAAACTTGCCGCTCAGCGTTTCGACCTCAGCGTTTGCCTCGTCATAGGAGCCGTCGGGCAGCTGCTTGATGTGGCGGACGGTGTAGTCGTAGGTATTGCGGGTGTAGAACAGCTTCAGAACCAGAGAGCCGTCAGCAGCGATGTTGCCGGAGGCAACCGTGTCGGGAACTGTGCTGTCATAGGTGAAGTTATCGTAGGACTTTGCGGCTGCGGTCACGGTCGTGTCGGTCGTGCCTTTCAGATGCTCGGTCGTGTCCAGAGCATAGTTACCATCGAGATTTTCCAGATAATGCTCGACCGTATACGGGGTGTCAGTTCTGGCTTCCCAGTTGGCGACGAGGTTCGTCCAACCGTTGACGGTCTGGCCGGTGACGTCGGTGCCGATCTGGCCTTCGCGGCTCCAGAAGGTGAAGGTGTAGCCGTCGCGGGTCGCGGTGGGAGCGTCTGCGGTGGGCAGGGTCGAGCCAACGCGGGCTTTGGTCGTGAAGATGATGTTCTCGACCTTGCTGTGGTCATTTTGATACTCTGCCAGAGCCTCTGCGGACTTGAAGTAAACGACAGGAACCAGCTCGGTGACGATGAGCTTGAGATTCTGCCAGTTGCCCGTGATCTGCAACTTGGTCAGCGCGGCGGGTTTGTTCGCCTGTTCGCCGCTCACATACTTCTTATACAGGTTGAACAGACCATCGTCGTACCAGCCGCCGTCGATCTCGAAGTCGAAGTCGAGATAGCTGCTCGGATCGATCTCCGCAAGGTCGAGCGTATCGCCGTAAACCGCATCGGTGGTATACGCTCTGTCTACAATCGGCGTCCCCAGATCGTTCGACTTGAAGATCATGATGTGGACGTTGGCCTTTTTGGCCTCCCAGTGGGCATACAGGGTATGGTCGGTCATCGCGGAGACGGTCGTGTCAGCGGTGACAACCGTGCCTTCCTCTGCTTCGGTATACCAGCCAGCGAAGTTGTAGCCCTTGCGGGTCGGGGTGGGCAGTTCGCCGTAGGCTTCGCCGATCTTGACGACCTTGGTCTTATCCGCCTCAGCCAGCTCATTGCCGCCGTTCGGGTCGAAGGTGACGGTATAGGTGTTCTGCATCCACTTCGCCGTCAGGGTGATGTTCTGCTCAACAGCAGCGGAGAAGTCATACTTTTCATCGCCCAGATACCAGCCGTCGAAGGTATAGCCGGTCTTCTCGGGAGCAGCAGGCTCGGTCGCGGTGAGGCCGTATTCCACTTCCTGCGCGGGCGGAACGGGCGTGCCGCCGTAGGAATCAAAGGTGACGGTATATACCTCTGTCACAAGCACGCGGCCCTGAGTCTTGATCTGCCAGCTGCCCCCGACCCAGATCAGCGTGACCGGAACGATCTTCTCATCGTTTTGGATATGTTTCGGGGTCGGGAACGCCTTGTTGAACGCGGCCACATAGGGGTCGGGGTCATAGCTGATGTCGCAAAGCCAGTCGTCCCCGACCTTCTTCGGCTCGCCGACGAAGTAGTCTTTATCGTACTCGCCGAGCAGGCCGTAGGCGCTCGTATGCTGCTGCGCAGCATCTACAACGCACTTGACCTGAACAGCCATTTCAAGCTTTTTCAGCTCGTCAGCCGTCGGGGCTTCGGGCTCGCAGGTGACCTCGATGATCGCGCCGACCGTCCGCAGGCCGTTCACCGGGACAAGCTTCCACTCTGCATCCTTCCAAACCCAGCTCATCGTGGTGACTGCGTTGGGGTCGGTGTCTTCGTGGCCAGGAAAGTCTTTGTTAAATTCTTCTACGTGCTTATCCCGAAGGATCGTAATGGTATACGTCCAGACGCCATTGACCTTCTGAACCGCTGGGTCGGATTCTGTGTAGCGGCCAAACTTCGGCACGTAATTCCGCTCTTTATTCGGCTCGTTCTTGCATATTACCCGAATATACTCCTGCCGGCCGGTAATGATCGGCTTTGTGGGCGGGGTCACTTCATGCGTGGCTTCGATCCGCGGGTTCGCTGCCGGTTTCACCCACGTGTTACTATTTTTATCATAGGTGAGGTTGAACGTGATGGTCTGCGCGGTCGGGGTGTGCTGCACCTTCCAGCGCAGATTGCTGGCCTGCTGCACGAACCATGCCGTCCGGACAGTCACCGGGCAGATATATCCGCCCGCGCCATCGCTTGCGACCTCGCCGATCGTATGCTGTGGGGTGGTCGCGAATCCGAGCGGATACTGTACCGTATCATGCTTTCCGTTTTTCGTAACGCAGACAATATCTACAACAACGCCGGTCACGTCGTTTTCCGTGGGCTTGGCGGGCTTGTCGGTGGGTGGGGTGTTCGACTGCCAAACGGCGTAGAGCTTGGTGGTCGTGGCGGTTGTTGTAACCGTATTGCCAGGCTTGACGGAAGGCTCCGTTGCGTCCTGTTTCCCAGCCCAGCCGAGGAAGTTGTAGCCTTCTCTGACCGGCCGCGCGTTGGAAATGGGGAACGTCACCTTGCCGGTGTTGGACGTTTCAGTCTGCGGGTTGGGATCCGGCATATTGGTGACTGTGTCTGTCGTGTTTTTGTAGTAGGTCAGGGTGTAGGTCTTTTCGGATGTATCCTTTGTAATATTAAATTGTATTGGGGGATTTTCTAGATATTGCCATCCGTATGTATTGTGCCAAAACCAATGAAGGGTGGCTGTTGCATTACTGGTTCCGGCAAGTTTGTGTACACCATAGCTTTCGCTGAAGTTGCTGTTATATAGCTCGATGAACGGAGCAGCATGAACTGTCACCACACACATCCACGGGAACTGTTCCTTTGTTATCTTGCCTCCGTCGACGTTATAGTAAGTGCCCGGGTTCTCTACAACCTCGCCAACAGAATAACCGTTCTGCACCTTATTTAAACTACTAGCCGTAGCATCATGCCCCCGAGCACCCGCGTCTACACAGTGGAGCAGTACAGCTTTGCCTGCATCGGGGAAAGCGCCAATGTCACTCGCTGTCGGCGCATTCGGTTTTCCAGACGGGTCAGTTGTACCACCATCGCCAACGGTGACGTTGTAGATAAGATAGCCATTCGCTGCCGCACCTTTGGAACAAGTACAGGTATAATCAACCGTAATCTTCGCAGTACCATTCCCAACGCCCTGAAAGTTGATCGTCAGCACACCGCCGCTCCAACTGCCGGTCGCTTTTACGACATTCTCGTTGGAACTTGTAACGGCGCAATAAACGCCGCCCTTACTTACCTGAACACCTTCGATCGCACTGTACGTCGAAAAAGTCAGTACGCCGGAATCGGTGACAGTTTCTCCAACAGGAACCTGTACACTGCCATAACTCGTCTCTGCCTTATTCCCAGAGTTTTCATAAATCCTTATTGGATTTTCTGCGCTGCCGCGCGCAGTAACTACGCTGCCAGCCGCCATCGCCGATACCGGCAGCATACCGAGCACCATAATCAGAACTAACAAAAAAGCAACGAATCTCTTTTTCATTCTTTCGGATCTCCTCCTTTTTATTGTTTGTTTCGTGTTGTGGAAACGGATCTATGTTGAAAATGGCTGCGCCATTGGATTTTTTCGATGCTTCGCGCCGGGCGGAGGCTCCTTCGTCCGGCATTCTGGGCACACGTCTTC
>ERZ791624.1219-NODE-1219-length-12746-cov-1.622331_pt1 | contig 12746 bp, 14 predicted proteins | sample MGYA00510058_ERZ791624 | MGnify/ENA primary metagenome ERZ791624 (study PRJEB30046, sample SAMN00715158) | human gut metagenome | study: EMG produced TPA metagenomics assembly of the A metagenome-wide association study of gut microbiota in type 2... | reverse complement strand
CCACAGGCGTCCCGTCCCAATCTGTCGAAAAAACAAGTCCCGGCGCCCCATCACTGTCCCATGCATCCGCGACAGCCCTTCCATACAGGTGCTCCGCTGCCTCCACATAGTGCGTTCTCAACTCCCTGTCTGCATCGTCCGGATACATGGAAAGTGCAAACTGTGTAATCAGCCTTGCCCACTCAATCCCATGGCCGGGTGTTGCACCGAATGGCTTGAACTGATCATCCGGATGATCCTTGTTGAAGTCCGGCTGCGGCACCCAGTCTTCAGAATAGTGCTCCGGAATTCTCCAGCTGCAATCCTTCGCCCAGCTAATTACATGATCAATAATGCTCTTAGCCCGATCATGATATTCTGTATCTTCTGTAACATCATAGGCTGCAAGAAACGCCTCTACCGAATGCATATTGGCATTGAGTCCGCGGTATGAGCTGAGTTCTGTAAATTCTGTATTCCAGTTATCATATGCCAGTCCGCTCTTTTCATCCCAGAACTTTTCCGTATAGGTATCCAGTGCAAGCCTCAACAGGTTTTCAGCTCCTGCTCCCTTTGTGCAAGCAACCCCTGATAGAGAAGAAGCGCCTGCCTTCTCTGCCAGAACAAGCGAGGAAGACGCAAGAATCGCAAAGGCATGCGTATAGCAGAGTTTTCCGGAAACCGGTGTGCCGTCTGCCTTGATTCCTTCAAACCATCCACCGTTTTTCTCATCCCTTGCACCTTTTGCAAGTCCTCTCATCGCGTCAAAAGCCTGCTGCTCATACTGCTTTTTCCCAAGCAGATACCCCAGCACATAGCTGTGAGCATAGCGTGCCGTCTCGTAGGTATCCCGGCTTCTGTCTGTCCAAGGTGTTCCATCATCGCCAAGATAATAAGCTGTCCCGTCCGGAGCTGCAAATTTTTTTCCAAATTCGAGAAGCGTATCCCGGACATTCTTCAAAAATTCTTTGTTTTCTGCTGTGTCCAGCTGATATTTTCTGTCCATGTCATCCATCTCCTGTTGATCCATTGTGTCTTTCCTCGGGGTTCCTGTCTTTCTCAGTACCTCGGCATTGCAGACTGTTTATTCAAGTATACAACAGCCATACTGATTCATCATCTGTATTTAGCCATTTAACCTCCGCATATACTGCACAACAGAAAAAGCCACCGGGCTCCCGGCAGCTTTTCCTTCTGTTTTTGCTTTGCAGTACAACCTTCAGGTTTCTCAGCCGTTCACATTGTCCTTTGTCAGAACTGTGACCCCTGTATCAACCGTCACACCGCCGAGATCCTCGCCATTCATCACCTTGATGCAGGCCTTGACGCCGAGCTTCCCCATGACATCCGGATTCTGAGCCATCGTGCATGCCAGGTAACCATCCTTGATCAGATCCTTGATCGTATCAGACTTATCGAACCCAACACCAACCAGGTCTGTATTTCCGGAAGCCTTGATTGCATTGCCAACTCCTGTGGAAGAACCTTCATTGGTTCCATAGATGCCGACAACACCCTGCGTGATGTAATTTTCTGCCTCGCTCTGTGCCTTGGAAGCATCGCCGTCGCAGTACTGTGTCTCAAGAATATTGAAATCCGTGCCGTCAAATGCATCACGGAAGCCCTGCTCACGGTCAACAGCTGTCTGGGTGGACGCATTGACATTCACAATTCCAATATCACCTTTGGTGATCCCCTTGTCCTTCAGTGCTGCGATCATCTGCTCGCCAGCTGTCTTTCCAGCCGCTTTATTGTCAGTCGAGAATGTTGCCTCCGCATCAAGATTTGCGGGTGAGTCAACATAGACAATCTTGATTCCTGCTGCCTGTGCGTCCTTGAGCGCCCCTGTGATGGCATCCGGGCCATTTGCCGCAATCATAATGGCATCATATCCGGCTGCTGTTGCATTATTGACCATCTCAATCTGCTTTGCATCATCCTTGGTATCCGGGGACATAAAGTCAACTGTGACACCGTCAGCCTTTGCTTCCTCCTGAGCGCCGTTATTCATGTTGACCCAGTGCTGGTCGATGGAATCCATCGTAATCAGTGCAAACTTGTACGCCTTGTCCGGCGTCACCTTCTCCGCAAGAAGTTCCTCTGCCGTCGGAGCAGATCCGGAAGCTTCCGTGGAAGCCTCTGTCTGGCTCTCTGCGAAGGCCGGTGCCGCAGCCAAAAGAGACCCAGCCATAGCTGCTGTGCAAAGAATGGAGATAAGTTTTTTGTTCATAGTTGATTCCTCCCTGTTTTGGAATGCTTTGAAATATTTACCCACCCTCCGGGAGCCCGGAAGGTGATGTTCACCGCCTAAAATTCAGTTCTTTTTCCTGTTTCTCAGAAGAATATCCGCAAGGACTGCCAGAACAACGATCACACCAATGACGATTCTCTGAATTCCGACCTGCGCATGGACCATGTTCAGCCCATTTTCAAGAACCTGCCAGACACCTGCTCCGGCAAATGTTCCAAGCAGAAGGCCCGAACCTCCGAGAGGAGAAACCCCTCCGATGACCCCTGCTGCAACACCGTACATTTCGTACATATTTCCCGCTTCCATATTGCCCATGCTTGCCTGCGCACAGAGGATCACACCGACGACTGTTGCACAGAACGCACTCACAAGGTATGTGATGGTCGTTGTCTTGTTGACATCAACCCCTGCAAGTCTTGCAGCATCAACATTGGAACCAACTGCGTAGATATGTCTGCCTGTCCGCGTCTTTGAAAGGACGAAAAAGAATACGATGAATAGAATCAACGCGATCCAGAAGGTGTTGTAGATGCCAAGAAACTTTCCATAATAGAACAGGTTCTGAAAATGATCTGCCACCGGCTTGGAAAGCGCACTGTTGATGCTGTCCGTATTCCGGTTGTTATTCACGATATAGCCGACACCTCTTGCAACAAACATCGTTCCAAGCGTTGCGATGAAAGGCGGAAGCTTGAATTTCCGACGAGGAACCCGTTAATGACTCCGATCAGAAGCCCGCATGCCAGTGCAACCAGAATTGCCAGTGCCGGATGCACTCCCATCGTCATCAGCTTTGCCACCAGCATCGTACTCATTGCAACGACTGACCCGATCGACAGGTCGATGTTCCCTGTGATCATGACATAGCTCTGTCCGATTCCGACCAGAAGGTACTTGGACATCGACCTGAGCACATTCAGGAAGTTCATCAGGGAAAACACCTTGGTGTTGATGATTCCAAAAACAATATAGATGACAATCAACCCTGCAAAAGCTGTCAGAGCGTTCCTCATTCCTTTGATTTCAAAGAAACGCTTCCATGAACTTCTCTTCTTCATTCCGTTCCTCCTCACTGTTTTGCCTGAAAGCTGGTCGCGTATTTCAGGATCAGATCCTGAGTTGCTTCTTCCCTGGAAAGCTCTCCTGTAATCTGCCCGTCACACATCACCAGAATTCTGTCCGCAATTCCCAAAACCTCCGGCATCTCGGAGGAAGCAAACATGACTGCAATTCCCTGCTGTTTGAGCTTGTTCATCAGGTTATAGATCTCCACCTTTGCACCAACATCAATTCCCCTTGTTGGTTCGTCAAACATGACAACCCTTGAGTCTCTTACCAGCCATTTGCCGACAACCACCTTCTGCTGATTTCCTCCTGAAAGCGTATCGGCATTCACATTCTCGTTCGGTGTCTTGATGGAGAGATCTTTAATCGCCCTGGCGCACATTTCCTCCTCCTTTGAGGAAGAGAGAACACCGCTCTTTCCACCAATGATGTCAAGATTTGGAAGTGCAATGTTTTCACGGATACTTAACTTCACACACAGTCCGTCTTTCCGTCTGTCTTCCGGGGCAAGGACAATTCCAGCTTTGATCGCGTCTTCCGGCTTTCTGATCCGAATCTGCTTTCCATCCAGGAAAAACTCTCCGCTCTCTCTCGGGTCAACACCAAATATGGCTCTTGTCGTCTCCGTCCTTCCGGCTCCCATCAGTCCTGCGAATCCGACAATCTCCCCCTCATAGAGAGAAAAGTTGATGTCCCGCACCTGACGACCTGCATTGAGATTGCGAACCTCGAATATTTTCCTGCCACGTTTGCAGGTAACTCTCGGAAACTTGTCCTTGATCTCCCGTCCAACCATATTCCGGATAATTTCATCCATTGAAAAATCACTGAATTTCCCGGAGGTGATATACTTTCCATCCCTCATAATGGTGACCCGGTCTGCAATTCTCGGAAGCTCCTCCAGTCTGTGGGAGATGTAGATAATGCCCTTTCCTTCCTCCCTGAACTTTCGGATAATGCGGAACAGGTTCTCAATCTCCCGCGAAGTCAGTGCAGAAGTCGGTTCATCCATCACAAGGATCTTTGCATTGTTGAAAGCGCTGTCGCAATCTCTACCATCTGCTGTTTGGAAACAGGCAGAGTTCTCACCACCTCTGTCGGCTCAATGTCGGCATCCAGCTCATCGAGATATTTTCTTGCGATTTCGTTCATCTGCGCATTCTGAAGGACAACACCCTTGTATAATTCTCTGCCAAGGAACATATTCTCTGCGACCGTCAGATCATTGCACATATTCATTTCCTGATGGATAATCGCGACGCCTGCGTCCCGGGCACTGTTCGGGTTCAGTGATTCCACCTGTTTCCCGAAGATCTCCATCGTCCCGCTGTCTTTCGTGTAAACCCCACTCAGGATCTTCATCAGTGTTGACTTTCCAGCGCCATTTTCTCCAAGCAGAGCAAGCACTTCTCCTGACCGAAGTTCCAGACTGACGTCGTCAAGTGCCTTGACCCCGGGGAACGACTTGCAGATATGTTCCATACGCACAATTACATCACTCATATTCCTCCATCTCCGTCATGTTTCTGGCACTAATGAATATTTCTATATTCTATAACTGTTATTTCAACCACTGTTACAAGTATATTTCGATATACATTGTGCATAAAGTACAGATACTTCAGATAAAGGGGGATTTTTTTCAGGTTTGCTATAAAAAAATAAAAGCCCAGGCATCATTCTGCCAAGGCTTTTATCCTGTATGGATGCTTAATTGTTTTTTGTTATGGACGCGGCAGCCTGCAGTCTCTCCTCCAGGCTGTCGCTCTGATTATACCATTGTCGTACCGCCATCGATGGCAAGAACCTGCCCGGTGATTTCCCGTGCAAGATCAGAAGCGATAAAGGCTGTAGCCCATGCAATATCTTCCGGCTGCTGGGCATGTCCCATCGGAATCATTCCCTGAACAGAAGCATTCCAGAGCTTTTCTCGCTCTTCGGATGACAGTTCTCTCTTATCGTCCGGATTCCAGCCATGAGCCATTCCATCAAGTATCTCTTCCCACATGGAAGTCCGGATAATGCCTGGTGCGATACTGTTGACCCGGACTCCGTATGGCGCGGCCATCTTAGCGGCGCTCTGCGTAAGGCTGATCACAGACGCCTTTGACGCACAGTAAGCCTGCAGCATCGCCATTCCGCCACGACCTGCGATTGAAGAAACCGTGACAATATTTCCATGCTTCTGCTTTTCCATGACCGATAATCCATGCTTTAAGGCATGAATGGTTCCAAGCACATTGATATCAAACAGGCGCTTCACTTCTTCATCAGAAGTATACATGACATCTTCGATGGAGATCACTCCTGCTGCATTCACAAATACATCAAGTTTCCCGCCGCCAAAATCAACGGCATCGTGGAGAAGCTTCTTGACATCCTCTTCTTTTGCGACGTCGCATCTGGTGAAGCCTGATTTGCGGCCCATGGCCTCGATCTCTTTGACCGTTTCCATGCCCTGATCTTCTTTTCGATTCCCGAGATATACATCTGCACCTGCCTGCGCAAAGGTAAGCGCCATAGCCTTCCCGAGCCCACGTCCTGCGCCAGTTACCAATACAGTTTTTCCGGTAAAATCAATGCTAAGTCCCATCCTGCATACCTCCTTCTTCAATAGAAATAGATTTTTTTAAACGTAGTTGTTGAAGCCTTCGTATATATACTAGCACGCCCAGAATATGCGTGTAAAGTAGATTGTGCATTATTTTTTTGTGTTCTATTGTTTAGGCGTCTATTTATTTACATGATATTTTCAGGGATGCCTCCACCATCAGGATCATGCTATAATGGCGCAAAAGGAGGAAACGAAGATGTCAGAATTTGAACATGTAACGCCGGAGGAAGCCGGGATCGACTCTTCCGCGATTGAAGCCTTCCTTCGGGAAGAAAAGAAGGCCGGCGTGGAACTTCACAGCTTTATGATTGTCAGAGATGGAAAAATTGCCGCCGAGGGCTGGGCTTCGCCATATAGAAAAGACCTGCGGCATCCGATGTACTCATTTTCAAAGACACTGACTGCAACAGCAGTCGGCTTTGCGGTTCAGGAGGGGCTCCTGTCACTCGACGATCGGCTGACCGACCTGTTTCCGGAGTACTGCCCTCCTGTTATTTCCGATTATCTGGCAAAGGCTGATCTGCGCAGTCTCCTGACAATGAGCTGCGGTCACAAGAGCGAAATGACCATGGCGGAGGCAGAACGCTTTGACGGGAACTGGATTCGCGCATTTCTCGCACATCCCTTCCACTTTGCTCCGGGAACGATGTTTCAGTACAACACCTGGGAACTGATCTGGCGGCTGCAGCCCTCCAGAAGAAGTCCGGTCAGACGCTGATTGAATACCTGACACCCAGGCTTTTTGAACCGCTCGGCATCACAGATGCCACCTGCGCTTCAAGAAACATGGGGGATGATTTCACAAAAACCGTGCAAGGCGGCGGCTGGGGCATGAAGCTGACCACACTCGACATGGCAAAGTTCATCTGGTTTCTGGAGCAGGACGGGGTCTGGGACGGAAAGCGTCTGCTCAATCATGACTATATAGCGCAGATGTCCGCCCGACAGATTGAAACCGACAATGAGATTTACAACAACGGAGACATCGCATCCAACTGGCTGAAGGGCTATGGTTTTCAGAACTGGCAGTGCGACGTCCCCGGGATCTGGCGTGCCGATGGGGCATTCGGGCAGTTCGGTCTGGTCATCCCGCAGAAAAACGCCGTTGTTGTTCTGACCTCCTGCGCGCTGAACACGGAAGCGGAGCTGAATATTGTCTATGATACGCTGCTTCCTGCAATGAAAGGAGACGGTGCAGCTGAACCTCTCCCGGAGAATCAGGCGGCGCTTTCCTCCCTTCGCTCCTGTCTGAAAGACTGGCAGCTTCCTGTCCTCTGGGGGATACGGGCTCCTCTGCTTGAAAAACAGTACGGAAAAATCCGCTACATCGCAGATTCTGACTCGTATCCTTCTGTAGAGGACTTTATCGCAGGTCCCGGATACTTTGAAAAAGACGGGCTTTCGATGAAGGCAGTCACCTTCCGGTTCGAGGACAATGTCGCGTACCTTGACTTTGAACTCAACAAAAGGGCTGAACATGCTGCGCCTGCTTTCGCGTTTGACCCCTTCAGTCCTGCCGGCCGCACGATTCCGAAGGGAAATGAGCATCTGATCTGCCATGATGATGATCCGGCTGATGCGGTCACTCAGACACTCGCAGTCGGAATGGATGGAAAAGTGCGTACAAGCCATCTGACGAGGTATCACTTCACGGCATCTGGTACCTTCACCAGTCCGTCAACCTTTGACATCAACGTCCGGAACACGGAGATGATCGAATCGGTCAATATCCGTGCAACCTTCTTCCGCGGCATGCTGAATCTCGAGGCCGTAGGGTCGATTCCGGAAAACAGCAGTCTGACCATTCGTGACATCTCCGGAATGCATTTCAGCTCCCAGAGCTGACCGGGACATCATCCTGATCGCTGGTATGTCCCTCTCATCTGTACCACCTGACGGAAAATGCAGCACCTGACGGAAAACCGGGAGTCTGGATCTCTCCAGTCTCCCGGTTTTCCATATACTGTGTTATGTTTCTCTCGCTATCAGCGTCTTCCAGAAGTCTTCCCGCCGGAGCATATAGGCAGGAACATCCATTCCGTAAACCCTCTGCAGCAGCTTCCGGCTCAGCACTTGATCTCCTGGTCCTGCCGCGAGCACTCTCCCATCCTGCAAAAGGACCAGGTCATCTGAAAGATCCAGGGCCAGTGAAAGATCATGGCAGACGCTGATCAGAGTGTTGGGAACGGTCCTGCCATCCGGCAGCGTCGTTTTTCGCGTTTTCCAGCGTTTCAAAAGCTCTGTGAGTTCTGCCTGGTATTGCAGATCCAGGCTGCTGGCAGGTTCATCCAGCAGCAGAACGGTGTTTCCTGAGCGAGCGCCCGGGCAAAGAATACACGCTGAAGCTGCCCGCCGGACAGCTCGGTTATCGGACGGTCCGCAAGCTCCTGAAGGCCTGCCTCTTCCAGACTCTTCTGTACCACCACCCGGTCCCTCATGCCGCTCTTTCCTCTTGCGTACCGCGCCATCTCCACGGTTTTCCTCACCGAATAGGCAAAGCCTGTCGGAAAGAACTGACTCATCAGCGCACAGCAGCAGGCGATCTCCCGGCGTTTCTTTCCGGCAAGCGGTTCTCCTAACATCCGGATCTCCCCTTCTGATGGGATGATTCCCGCAAGCGCACGGAGAAGGGTGCTTTTCCCGGCACCGTTCGGACCGATAATCCCGAGAGCGCTTCCTGCAGGGATCACAAGGCTCACATCCCGCAGCACCATTTTCCCGGGATCCTTTGGCCGCTTCTTCCCATAAAAGGCACAGAGATTCCGGACTTCGAAGGCCGCATTCATGTAAGCCCCGGCAGGCCGGACTTTCGTTGTCTCATCCATTCTTTCCTCCCTGCACATAAAGCCAGATAAAAAAAGGTGTGCCTGCCAAAGCAGTCACTGCCCCGACCGGAATCTCCCTGGGCGCAAGAAGCGACCGTGAGAGCATGTCGCACAGAGCAAGGAACGCCCCGCCAAAAAGGAAGGACAACGGAAGCACCTTCTGATTCTCGGTTCCGAAAACCCTGCGCACTGCGTGAGGCGCCACAAGGTCTACAAAACCGATGGTTCCGGTAAAGCAAACCACAGCTCCCGTGAGAAGTGTGGAGAGGGTAAGTGCAAAAAGCTTTCCCCCTTTCACACTCACGCCCAGAGAGAGTGCATGCTCATCCCCGAAGGACAGGATATCCAGTTCCCTTGCATGGAGGACAAGAAGAATCAGGCCTGACAGACAGACAGGGGCCAGTATTTCCACATGATACCATCTCATTCCCGAGAAGGATCCCATCTGCCAGAGAATCAGCTGCTGCAGCCGATTCCCCGCAAACGAGGAGAGCAGCGTCAGGAGCGCATTCACAAACAGAGATACCGACATCCCCATCAGAATCACCGTGTGTGTCTGCAGAGAACTGCTGATGCCGGAGGAAATGAAAAGAACCGCCGCGATCACAAGAAATCCCATGCCAAAAGCGGTAACCGGAAGCAGGAACGTTCCCAGTACCGGCAGTGAGATCCCGGACGCAATCACGATTGCCGCGCCGAGAGAAGCCCCGCTGGAAACTCCAAGTGTGTAGGAAGACGCCAGGGGGTTCTGCAGGATGGTCTGCATCACTGCCCCCGAGAGGGACAGCGCACCACCCGACAGAAAGGCCATCGCCACCCGCGGCATACGAATATCCCAGAGGATTGAGACAAGAGAAGGATTCATGTCTGGAAAATCCCCTCTTCCTGTCAGCTTTCCCCAGATAATCCGCAGGGATTCCGCAGGCGTGATGGCAACACTTCCTACGCCCACACACAGGGAAAACACACAGACAAGGAATGCGGCAATCCCTGTGACCGTGACCGCCACGCTCTGTCCTCTCCTCCCCTTATCTGTCAGCCTGCGCTCACTGTGCAAAAGGATCCTCCATCCCGGCATATGCCTCCGGGTAGATGTCCTTTGCCATATCGATCATCGCACTCACAACATGGTGATTCGGCTGATTCAGCAGATTGGCGTCAATATAATAGACATCCTTGTTCTTAACTGCGGTGACATTCTCCCAGCCGGTCAGCGAGAGAAGCGTATTGACGACATCCTTTGTGTAATTATCTGTTGTCAGAATGACATCCGGGTTCATGGCAATTGCAGCCTCCTCGGAGATGGACGGCCAGGCATCCTTCTGATCCGCCGTCAGGCTTTCTGCTCCGATATCGGTGATGGCCTCTGTGATGTAGGTATCCTTTCCGGCGGAGTAAATCGACGGAGAATCTGATGTCGGTGTGGAGATCTCGTAGAGAACAGACTTCTTCTCCTCCTTCGGAATGCCATCGCCAATCTTTTTGATGCCGGACACAGCAGATGAATAGTCGCGATTGATCGCTTCTGCCTTGTCCTGTGTGCCGGTGCAGTCCCCAACAAATGTGATGGTTTCCCCGATTTCGTCAAGCGAAGAGGCACTTGGGATGTCCGCGGTGCAGATGCCCGCTGCCCGGACTGCGGAATAGACATCATCACCACCCGAGCTGCTCATCCCTGTCGTAAACACAATGTCAGGCTTCAGGGCCACGATTGACTCATTGTCAGGATGCATCATATCGTAGGCAGGCAGGTCTGCAGGCAGCTCATCACCATAGTACTGCTCGGAATAGGTATCCACACCGACCAGCTTGTCGGAAATCCCCAGATCGATCAAAAGCCTCGTGACAGAAGGAGCCATGGATACAATCTTGCCGACTTCTTCCGGCACCGTGATATCATTTCCCGCAGGATCCTTTGAAGGGAGTACGGTATCTGCCTTTGCAGCTTCCGTTTCAGCAGCCCCCGCTGCCACAGCCTCCGTATTCTCCGTCTGCCTCGGACTTGCCTCGCAGCACATTGCGGCGGCTGGCCTCATCATCGCCGGTAAAGCAAATACAGACCATTTCTTTTTCATAAATCTCCTTTCCTGTCCGTGTCAGGACATAAAAAACCACCCGACGGGAACGAACGTCCCGCCGGATGGCAGTTCTCCAGAATCATAAAGCACGTTTTCTTTGATCCCGAAGAAACGCTGTGCCAGCATGCAGGCAGGTATCTGGCTCGGAGCCTTCGCTCCACACAGTAGCGGCACTGTCAAGGATTCGCACCTTGTTCCCTGTTGGTCTTCCCCCGAAGCCTGTGCTCCATCAGGAAGAACCTGCATGGCATGACTTTACCATACAGATTTCTATCGGTCAATGGGCGGTCAATGAAGGCAAGCAATCATTTCAGGCAAAAAACGCCCCGGAAGCATGGATGTTTTCCATGATCCGGGGCACTTGATGCTGCTGATCTTATGAGTCCTGCCGGTCCCGCCTTTACAGTCCGAGCCCGCGCACCCACTTCTCGATGTCTTCCTTGCCCGGCTTTCCATTCAGAAGATTTGCAGGAAGGATCTTCGCTGCGCCTTTGACGTTCTGGTCAAAGTCCTTGTCCACCATCGAAGCCTTGGAGCCGCCGGATGTGCAGAACGGAATAATCGTCTTGCCGGCCAGATCCAGTCCGTCAAAGAAGGTGAAGACTGCCTTTGGCGTCATCCCCCACCAGATCGGGAACCCGACAAAGACAACGTCATACTTTCCTGCATCCTCAAGGCTCTTTGCAAGTGCCGGGCGTGCGCTGTCGTCGTGCATCTCCTGGTTTGACCTGGAGCTTCTGTCCGTCCAGTCAAGGTCATCGTCGGTATACGGAACCTTCGGAGCAATCTCGAACAGGTCGCCGCCGGTCACCTCCGCAACCGTCTCTGCCACCTGCTTTGTTCCGCCATCCGTTGAAAAATAGGAAACCAGGACTTTCGTTGGCGCCTTTTCCGGTTCTGTCAGATTCTTCTCCCAGAGACCGTGCAGATTGCAGTACGCATAGACAGAAACCGCTTCGTCCCCTTCCGCCATCAGAAATACAGCCTTCGGTTCGTCTCCCGGATTCAGATAACGAAGCTGTCTGCCAAAGCTTGTCTCAAGACAGATAAACGCAATATGGTGCTCTTCCGTCATCGGGTGAAGTGTGCTTCCGACCTGAACGGTGACCTTGTTTCCGTCGACTGTCACCGCCGGAACATGCTTCTCAACCGCCGCATCTGTTGTATTCGGTTCAAGAAGCGTCATCGGCTCCCCGCAGCACTTCGGTGTGCAGGCTGTCTTCTCGCCGATGAATGCCACGAAGTTTCCGCATCCGCCGCAGCGGTAAAACTGTGTTTTTCCCATAATCTCAAGCCTTTCCGGAAATGTATTTCCTCAACGATATGTCCGTCAATGGTTACTAAAGAGTATAGCATGAATAGGTCACCCTGACATGCCCATTTTTACCTGTCTCGTCCCTCCAGATGATACTGGACCCGGTTCATGACCATGTCAACCGCCACCTGGTTCATGCCGCCCTCCGGAATGATCACATCCGCATAACGCTTGGAAGGCTCCACAAAGGCCTCGTGCATCGGCTTGACGGTCTGAAGGTATGACTGATGACACTGTCAAGACTTCTCCCTCTCTCCTTGACATCCCGGACGATTCGTCTGAGGATTCGTTCATCCGCGTCTGCATCCACAAACAGCTTGATATCCATCAGATCTCTGAGCGCCTTTGAATGAAAAATCAGGATGCCTTCCACAATGATGACTCTGGTCGGCCGGACAATCAGGGTCTGATCAGACCGGTCATAAATCGTGTAGTCGTAAAGCGGGCACTCGATCGTCTCGCCGCGCTTCAGTCTGGCAAGATCCTCAATCATCCGGTCCGTGTCAAATGCATCCGGGTGGTCATAATTCAGCCGCACCCGCTCGTCATATGTCAGGTCATGATGTGCTTTGTAGTAATTATCGTGGTACAGGACCGTGACTTCACTTCCAAAGCGTAG
>ERZ791624.1215-NODE-1215-length-12788-cov-1.537658_pt1 | contig 12788 bp, 12 predicted proteins | sample MGYA00510058_ERZ791624 | MGnify/ENA primary metagenome ERZ791624 (study PRJEB30046, sample SAMN00715158) | human gut metagenome | study: EMG produced TPA metagenomics assembly of the A metagenome-wide association study of gut microbiota in type 2... | reverse complement strand
CAGGACAGCGATCTGGCGAAGCGCGTCATCGAAGGCGACAAGAACGTCAACATGATGGAAGTGGCGATCGATGAAGCCTGCGTGCGCATTATCGCCAAACGTCAGCCGACGGCGAGCGACCTGCGACTGGTTATGGTGATCAGTAAAACCATTGCCGAGCTGGAGCGTATTGGCGACGTGGCGGACAAAATCTGCCGTACTGCGCTGGAGAAATTCTCCCAGCAGCATCAGCCGTTGCTGGTAAGTCTGGAGTCGCTGGGCCGTCATACCATCCAGATGCTGCACGACGTGCTGGACGCGTTCGCGCGGATGGACATTGACGAAGCGGTACGTATTTATCGTGAAGATAAAAAAGTCGATCAGGAATACGAAGGTATTGTTCGTCAACTGATGACCTACATGATGGAAGATTCGCGTACCATTCCGAGCGTACTTACTGCGCTGTTCTGCGCGCGTTCTATCGAACGTATTGGCGACCGCTGCCAGAATATTTGTGAGTTTATCTTCTACTACGTGAAGGGGCAGGATTTCCGTCACGTCGGTGGCGATGAGCTGGATAAACTGCTGGCGGGGAAAGATAGCGACAAATAATTCACCAGACAAATCCCAATAACTTAATTATTGGGATTTGTTATATATAACTTTATAAATTCCTAAAATTACACAAAGTTAATAACTGCGAGCATGGTCATATTTTTATCAATAGCGCATTGCTATTTTCTCTGCACGCAATTAAATTAATTTCCGAACCTGGATGTTCGTTATAAAAACCATTAATAAATGACTGGATTGTTACTGCATTCGCAGGCAAAACCTGACATAACCAGAGAATACTGGTGAAGTCGGGTTTTTTTGTTTATAAAAAAGGTCCTTGCTATGAACATGCAAATCACCAAAATTCTCAACAATAATGTTGTGGTGGTTATTGATGATCAACAGCGGGAAAAAGTCGTCATGGGGCGCGGAATTGGCTTTCAAAAACGCGCTGGCGAAAGAATTAACTCAAGTGGAATAGAAAAAGAGTATGCCTTGAGCAGTCATGAACTGAACGGGCGATTAAGCGAACTCTTAAGTCATATTCCTCTTGAGGTGATGGCAACCTGTGATCGTATTATCTCTTTAGCGCAGGAGCGCTTGGGAAAATTACAGGACAGTATTTATATCTCGCTAACTGACCATTGCCAGTTTGCGATTAAACGCTTTCAGCAAAACGTGTTGCTGCCCAACCCGTTGCTGTGGGATATCCAGCGGCTTTACCCGAAAGAGTTCCAGCTAGGGGAAGAAGCGTTAACCATTATTGATAAACGGTTGGGCGTGCAGTTACCGAAAGATGAAGTGGGCTTTATTGCCATGCATCTGGTCAGTGCCCAAATGAGCGGAAATATGGAGGATGTTGCAGGTGTCACGCAGTTAATGCGCGAAATGCTGCAATTAATAAAATTTCAGTTCAGCCTTAATTACCAGGAAGAAAGCTTGAGTTATCAGCGACTGGTTACACATCTGAAGTTTTTATCCTGGCGTATTCTTGAACATGCTTCAATTAACGATAGTGATGAATCATTACAACAAGCAGTAAAACAAAATTACCCGCAAGCATGGCAATGTGCGGAACGGATCGCCATTTTTATTGGTTTGCAGTATCAACGTAAAATTTCACCCGCAGAGATTATGTTTTTAGCCATAAATATAGAGCGCGTGCGCAAAGAACACTGAAATATTATTACTGAGTAAAGGATTGTTACCGCACTAAGCGGGCAAAACCTGAAAAAAATTGCTTGATTCACGTCAGGCCGTTTTTTTCAGGTTTTTTTTTGGAGTTTTGCCGCAAAGCGGTAGAGGGCAAGTTATGACGGAGTTAGCCAGAAAAATAGTCGCAGGAGTCGGGGGCGCAGATAACATTGTGAGTCTGATGCATTGCGCAACGCGATTACGTTTTAAATTAAAGGATGAAAGCAAAGCGCAAGCAGAGGTACTGAAAAAGACCCCCGGTATTATTATGGTGGTGGAAAGCGGTGGCCAGTTTCAGGTGGTCATAGGTAACCATGTGGCCGATGTCTTCCTGGCGGTTAACAGTGTGGCAGGCCTTGACGAAAAAGCGCAACAGGCACCGGAAAATGATGATAAAGGTAATCTGCTAAACCGCTTTGTTTATGTTATTTCAGGTATTTTTACGCCTCTGATCGGTTTGATGGCGGCAACCGGGATCTTGAAAGGTATGCTGGCTCTGGCGCTCACTTTTCAGTGGACGACCGAACAAAGTGGTACTTATTTAATTTTATTCAGCGCCAGTGATGCCTTGTTTTGGTTCTTCCCGATAATCCTGGGATACACCGCGGGGAAACGCTTCGGCGGTAATCCATTTACTGCCATGGTGATTGGTGGAGCGTTAGTGCATCCATTAATTCTGACTGCTTTCGAGAACGGGCAAAAAGCGGATGCGCTGGGGCTGGATTTCCTGGGTATTCCGGTCACATTGTTGAATTACTCGTCATCGGTTATTCCCATTATTTTTTCTGCCTGGTTGTGCAGCATTCTGGAACGCCGACTTAATGCGTGGTTACCGTCGGCAATCAAAAATTTCTTCACACCATTGCTATGTCTGATGGTTATCACACCCGTCACCTTTCTGCTGGTGGGGCCGCTATCAACCTGGATAAGCGAACTGATTGCCGCCGGTTATCTCTGGCTTTATCAGGCGGTTCCTGCATTTGCGGGCGCGGTAATGGGCGGCTTCTGGCAAATCTTCGTCATGTTCGGACTGCACTGGGGCCTGGTGCCGCTGTGTATCAATAACTTCACCGTGCTGGGCTACGACACCATGATCCCGCTGTTAATGCCCGCCATTATGGCGCAGGTCGGGGCGGCGCTCGGCGTCTTCCTCTGCGAACGCGATGCGCAGAAAAAAGTGGTGGCGGGATCAGCGGCGTTGACGAGTCTGTTTGGTATCACCGAACCAGCGGTATATGGCGTCAACCTGCCGCGTGAGTACCCCTTTGTTATCGCCTGTATCAGTGGGGCTTTGGGGGCCACCATATTGGCTACGCGCAAACGAAAGTCTACTCCTTTGGTTTGCCAAGTATTTTCACCTTCATGCAAACCATCCCGTCAACGGGAATTGATTTCACCGTCTGGGCCAGCGTTATTGGCGGTGTCATTGCCATCGGTTGCGCATTTGTCGGTACGGTGATGCTTCATTTCATCACCGCTAAACGTCAGCCAGCGCAGGGTGCCCCGCAAGAGAAAACACCAGAGGTTATTACACCACCTGAGCAGGGCGGTATCTGTTCACCGATGACGGGAGAGATTGTGCCGCTCATTCACGTCGCTGATACCACGTTTGCCAGTGGCCTGTTGGGTAAAGGTATTGCCATTCTGCCCTCGGTTGGTGAAGTGCGTTCTCCGGTTGCGGGTCGAATTGCTTCGTTGTTCGCCACATTACACGCCATTGGCATTGAGTCAGATGATGGTGTGGAGATCCTGATTCATGTCGGTATCGACACCGTAAAACTGGACGGCAAATTCTTTTCCGCTCACGTCAACGTGGGTGACAAGGTCAATACAGGCGATCGGCTGATTTCTTTTGATATCCCTGCTATTCGCGAGGCCGGATTTGATCTGACGACGCCGGTATTAATCAGTAATAGCGATGATTTTACGGACGTATTACCCCACGGCACGGCGCAGATAAGCGCAGGTGAACCGCTGTTATCCATCATTCGCTAACGATAAAAGGAGTTAATTATGAAAGCATTTCCAGAAACATTTCTTTGGGGTGGCGCAACAGCTGCCAATCAGGTGGAAGGTGCCTGGCAGGAAGATGGCAAAGGGATCTCGACCTCAGATTTACAGCCTCATGGCGTAATGGGAAAAATGGAACCGCGCATCCTGGGGAAAGAGAATATCAAAGATGTCGCCATCGATTTTTATCACCGTTACCCGGAAGATATCGCGTTATTTGCCGAGATGGGCTTCACCTGTCTGCGTATTTCCATTGCCTGGGCGCGAATTTTCCCTCAGGGCGACGAAGTCGAACCGAATGAAGCGGGGTTAGCGTTTTACGATCGGCTGTTTGATGAAATGGCGCAGGCGGGGATCAAGCCGCTGGTAACGTTATCCCATTACGAAATGCCATATGGGCTGGTGAAAAACTACGGCGGTTGGGCTAATCGAGCGGTCATCGATCACTTCGAGCATTACGCCCGCACGGTCTTTACTCGCTACCAACATAAAGTGGCGTTATGGCTGACGTTTAATGAAATCAACATGTCGTTCACGCGCCATTCACGGGCGTGGGGCTGGCAGAAGAGAGTGGCGAGCGGAAGTTTATCAGGCTATCCACCATCAACTGGTTGCCAGTGCGCGGGCAGTTAAAGCCTGTCATAGCCTGCTCCCCGAAGCGAAAATCGGCAATATGCTTCTCGGTGGGCTGGTTTACCCCCTCACCTGCCAGCCACAGGATATGTTGCAGGCCATGGAAGAGAACCGGCGCTGGATGTTCTTTGGTGATGTTCAGGCGCGTGGCCAGTATCCCGGCTATATGCAGCGTTTCTTCCGCGACCACAATATCACCATTGAGATGACTGAAAGTGACGCAGAAGATTTAAAACATACCGTCGATTTCATCTCTTTTAGTTATTACATGACTGGTTGTGTTTCCCACGACGAAAGCATTAATAAAAATGCGCAGGGCAACATACTGAATATGATCCCCAATCCGCATCTGAAAAGTTCAGAGTGGGGGTGGCAAATTGATCCGGTTGGATTACGGGTTCTGTTAAATACGCTTTGGGATCGTTATCAAAAACCGTTATTTATTGTCGAGAACGGATTAGGCGCAAAAGACAGCGTTGAAGCGGATGGTTCGATACAGGACGATTATCGAATTGCCTATTTAAACGATCACCTGGTACAGGTAAATGAAGCGATTGCCGATGGTGTGGATATTATGGGGTACACCAGTTGGGGGCCAATTGATTTAGTCAGTGCATCTCATTCACAAATGTCTAAGCGCTACGGCTTTATTTATGTGGATCGTGATGATAATGGCGAAGGAAGCCTCACAAGAACACGCAAGAAAAGCTTCGGATGGTATGCAGAGGTGATCAAGACGCGGGGGCTGTCATTAAAAAAAATAACCATTAAAGCACCTTAATTATCGTCGCATTCAGAACAGTCTGGATGCGATGCGTTAATTCTTTCTTTGCACCATAAAGGGATATTATGTTTAGACGAAATCTTATTACCTCTGCCATCTTATTAATGGCACCGTTAGCCTTTTCTGCACAATCATTGGCTGAATCATTAACGGTGGAACAACGCCTTGAGTTATTAGAAAAGGCGTTAAGAGAAACGCAAAGCGAACTCAAAAAGTATAAAGATGAAGAGAAGAAAAAGTATACGCCAGCGACGGTGAATCGTAGCGTAAGTACGAATGATCAAGGGTATGCCGCCAATCCGTTCCCGACCAGTAGTGCCGCAAAACCTGATGCTGTACTGGTCAAAAATGAAGAGAAAAATGCCAGTGAGACAGGCTCGATTTATTCTTCCATGACTCTGAAAGATTTCAGTAAATTTGTGAAAGATGAAATTGGCTTTAGTTACAACGGCTATTACCGTTCTGGTTGGGGGACCGCCTCTCATGGTTCACCTAAATCATGGGCGATTGGTTCTCTGGGCCGCTTTGGTAACGAATACTCCGGCTGGTTTGATTTGCAGTTAAAACAACGTGTCTACAACGAAAACGGCAAACGGGTTGATGCCGTTGTGATGATGGATGGTAACGTTGGTCAGCAGTACTCTACCGGCTGGTTTGGCGATAACGCCGGTGGCGAGAACTATATGCAGTTCTCCGATATGTACGTTACCACCAAAGGTTTCCTGCCCTTTGCGCCAGAGGCTGATTTCTGGGTGGGTAAACACGGTGCGCCGAAAATTGAAATCCAGATGCTTGACTGGAAAACGCAGCGTACTGATGCCGCAGCGGGTGTAGGTCTGGAAAACTGGAAAGTCGGTCCGGGTAAAATTGATATCGCGCTGGTTCGCGAAGATGTCGATGATTACGATCGCAGCCTGCAAAACAAACAGCAGATTAATACCAATACCATTGATTTACGCTATAAAGATATCCCGTTATGGGATAAAGCCACCTTAATGGTAAGTGGTCGTTATGTCACGGCAAACGAAAGCGCATCGGAAAAAGATAATCAGGATAATAACGGGTATTATGACTGGAAAGATACCTGGATGTTTGGCACATCTTTAACGCAGAAATTTGATAAAGGTGGCTTCAACGAATTCTCCTTCCTGGTCGCGAATAACTCTATCGCCAGTAACTTTGGCCGTTATGCTGGCGCAAGTCCATTTACCACCTTTAATGGTCGTTATTATGGTGATCACACCGGCGGAACAGCGGTACGTCTGACTTCGCAGGGCGAAGCCTATATTGGCGATCATTTCATTGTAGCTAACGCGATTGTTTACTCCTTCGGTAACGATATATATAGCTACGAAACAGGCGCCCACTCTGATTTCGAATCTATTCGTGCGGTTGTTCGCCCGGCCTATATTTGGGACCAATATAACCAGACAGGTGTTGAACTGGGCTATTTCACCCAGCAAAACAAAGATGCGAATAGTAATAAATTTAATGAGTCTGGTTATAAAACCACGCTCTTCCATACCTTTAAAGTCAATACCAGTATGTTGACCTCGCGTCCGGAAATTCGTTTCTACGCCACGTATATCAAAGCCCTGGAAAACGAACTGGATGGCTTCACCTTTGAAGACAATAAAGACGACCAGTTTGCTGTCGGTGCCCAGGCTGAAATCTGGTGGTAATGGAACTTAATGAAAGGAATATTACGATGAATATAAAAATTGCTGCTTTAACGCTGGCTATTGCCAGCGGTATTTCTGCTCAGTGGGCCATAGCAGCGGATATGCCAGCCAGCCCGGCACCCACTATCCCGGTGAAACAGTATGTGACTCAGGTCAATGCCGATAACAGCGTGACCTTTCGCTACTTTGCCCCTGGGCAAAAAATGTCTCTGTAGTGGTGGGTGTTCCGGTTCCGGACAATATTCACCCGATGACCAAAGACGAAGCAGGAGTCTGGTCGTGGCGCACACCTATCCTGAAAGGCAACCTGTACGAGTATTTTTTCAATGTTGATGGTGTACGCAGCATTGATACAGGCACCGCAATGACTAATCCTCAGCGCCAGGTTAACTCCAGTATGATTCTGGTGCCAGGCAGTTATCTGGATACGCGTTCTGTTGCGCATGGTGATTTGATCGCCATAACTTACCACTCCAACGCATTGCAATCTGAACGTCAGATGTATGTCTGGACCCCGCCAGGATACACCGGCATGGGCGAGCCTTTGCCAGTGCTCTATTTCTATCACGGCTTTGGTGATACCGGACGTTCCGCTATCGATCAGGGGCGTATCCCGCAAATCATGGATAACCTGCTTGCTGAAGGGAAAATTAAACCGATGCTGGTGGTGATCCCGGATACAGAAACCGATGCGAAGGGCATTATTCCCGAAGATTTCGTGCCTCAGGAAAGACGTAAAGTCTTTTATCCGCTGAATGCTAAAGCGGCAGATCGCGAACTGATGAACGATATTATCCCGCTGATTAGCAAGCGTTTTAATGTCCGTAAAGATGCCGATGGCCGCGCGCTGGCAGGGCTTTCACAAGGCGGGTACCAGGCGCTGGTTTCCGGAATGAATCATCTGGAAAGCTTTGGCTGGCTGGCCACATTCAGTGGTGTTACCACGACAACCGTACCGGATGAAGGTGTCGCGGCCCGACTGAACGATCCGGCAGCTATCAACCAGCAACTACGTAATTTTACTGTGGTTGTGGGGGATAAAGATGTCGTAACCGGCAAGGATATCGCCGGGCTGAAAACTGAGCTTGAGCAGAAAAAAATTAACTTTGATTACCAGGAATATCCGGGTCTGAACCATGAAATGGATGTCTGGCGACCAGCCTATGCAGCCTTTGTACAGAAATTATTTAAATAAAATAAGGCATTAAGATGAAATTAATCATTACCGAAGATTACCAGGAAATGAGCCGTGTCGCGGCACACCATCTGCTTGGTTATATGTCGAAGACGCGTCGTGTTAACCTGGCAATTACCGCCGGTAGCACGCCCAAAGGCATGTATGAATACCTCACCACCCTGGTTAAAGGTAAGCCCTGGTACGATAACTGCTATTTCTATAATTTTGATGAAATTCCATTTCGCGGCAAAGAGGGAGAAGGCGTAACGATTACCAATCTGCGTAATCTGTTTTTCACCCCTGCGGGGATCAAAGAAGAGAATATCCAGAAGCTCACTATTGATAACTACCGCGAGCATGATCAGAAACTGGCGCGTGAAGGCGGACTGGATTTGGTGGTGCTGGGATTAGGTGCAGATGGTCATTTTTGTGGCAATTTGCCGAATACGACCCATTTCCATGAGCAAACCGTGGAGTTCCCGATCCAGGGAGAGATGGTTGATATTGTGGCGCATGGCGAGTTGGGCGGCGACTTTTCGTTAGTGCCTGACAGCTACGTGACGATGGGGCCGAAAAGCATCATGGCGGCGAAAAACTTGCTGATAATTGTCAGCGGCGCGGGTAAAGCGCAGGCACTGAAAAATGTTCTGCAAGGTCCGGTTACCGAAGATGTTCCAGCTTCCGTGTTGCAGCTGCATCCTTCGCTGATGGTAATCGCTGATAAAGCCGCTGCCGCAGAATTAGCACTCGGTTAAGCTTAAGAAATAAGGCCGGATGTGTGAATTACGCTCCGGCCTGTTCTCATTATTTAAATAACTACGAAAAATCACCCCACAGTCTCAGCTTGCCGCAGTGGAGACAGCGGAAGAGATAACCCTGACAATGACCACCCTTTTGCAGGCATTTAGCTAGATCAGAATTTCTAATACCGAAATTCTCACAATCTTCTTCAAGGTTGGCAAATTCATCGAGGCGATCTTTTATATCATTCCAGCCCACATAGCCGATAAAAACACAGAAATCGCCACAATGCGCGAGCCAGAATTCCTGCTGCCATCCATGATAACCTGGCGTGCGTTCAACCAACTCTTTCAGCATTTCATCAGGATATGTGTTCTTAATACCGGCAAATTCGTCCTCTTCATCATACTCAAATTCAACACCTTCTATGCTGGCATCATCCTGAAAACTACCTGCAAACTTTTCAGCAGCAGAACCGTCCGCAATACACCACGGACAGAGATGTTCAACTTCATCAACGCAATAAAAGGGACCCGAGTAATAAACTGACGTCTGTTGTTCACAGCAATCGCACTCTACGGTTTTATCCTGTTCAAATGCGCCTGTTTCCAGTGGCTTGGGATGATATTTGAATTGGGGTAACGGCCTGATATTTTGAGTCATAGAAACATCCTGTCTGCTTTTGAGTAGCCCAAAGATAAAGTATCCCGCTTAACTTAAAAGTCTGTTTCAGGACATGAAATATCCAATCCGGGTAGACGGGTAATGATTCTGCTCATCACCACACCTGCCAGCAATGCAGGAATGATGCGGACAACGAGACTGTCACCAGAAAGAATGTTTTCAAACAACTCCGAGGAAGCCATGCCCTTAATATGTACAATAACTGCACAATAGATCTCGGTGATAACGACGCCACCTATGCCACCAGCCAGACAACGATAATTTTTCTGTGACCCGATCTTTTCCGGCAGACAGGCAACCATTACACCGGTTAACAACGCAGGAATAGCTCCCGTAGTTATCGACAATAAGAGAAAAATTGGATGTATTATCACCCAAAGAACCAGCGGTTCTTTTGCGAAGAATATGTAGAGGACAAGAAACAGAACACCAATTAACGGTCCTAAAACTGCAAAATAAAGTCCGTGATGTATTACCCGACGTGAAACAGACATATCAAACTCCCTTTACTTACCTTTGAGCGCCAATTTAAGCGGGGTAAGTGAAGGGAGTGTGAAGAACTATGCCGTAATATCCCAACCACGCGCTTTCCACAGTTCAGGTAACTGCGAAAGATGGGTAAAGGTGGTGACTTTCGGGTGAACGATCGGCTTATTGTGCGGGTCGGCGCAGAAGTAGAACACTTCCATACCTGCGTCGATACCAGATTGTGCACCGGCAACTGAGTCATCAACCAGAATGCAGTTTTCTACATTTACATTCATCGCTTTTGCCGCATGGAACATTAACGCCGGGTCTGGCTTCCAGCGCTGAATATCGTAGCCGCTGAACAGTTTATCCGGGAAGTAGTGCAACATATTCAGCTTGCCCATAGAATGCTGCATTTTGTTATTTGGGCCGTTAGATACCACACACATTGGCGCAGTGATCGCTGACAGGAGCGCTCCAGCCCCTTCGATGGCTTCCAGTTCTGAATCGAACAGCCGAGCGACTTCTGCACGGTAAACGTGTTCAGCTTCTGTTTTCGCTAACGTAACACCATGTTCAAGGGAAACAATATCGATAATTTCGTACAGTTTTACACCTTTGAAACGTTTGAATACCTCTTCAGGATCGAGCGTAATACCAAATTCCTGAAACATCGTTACATATGCGCGAGAGCAAATGACTTCACTGTCGACCAGCGTACCGTCGCAGTCGAAAAATACCGCTTCTATCCGGGACATGCCTTTCCTTTTTAATCAGTTTAACGTTTTCGTAGAGCCGATTTGCGCAACGCAATCGTTGCCGTATAAGTAAATCCAATAAAAAAGTCTCTCACAAACGCGCCTATTGTCGCATTTTGGTATACGATAGCGACGGATTTTCCCTCCTTGTTCGGAAATAGATAATGAGTCATCAACATACCACCCAGACTTCTGGTCAGGGGATGCTGGAACGCGTGTTTAAACTGCGCGAACATGGCACGACGGCACGGACCGAAGTGATCGCCGGTTTTACCACCTTCCTGACGATGGTTTACATCGTTTTTGTTAACCCGCAAATTCTTGGCGTTGCTGGCATGGATACCAGCGCCGTCTTCGTCACTACCTGTCTGATCGCTGCATTCGGCAGTATTATGATGGGACTGTTTGCTAACCTGCCAGTTGCACTGGCACCCGCTATGGGCCTGAATGCGTTCTTCGCTTTTGTCGTTGTACAGGCGATGGGCTTGCCGTGGCAGGTCGGGATGGGCGCAATCTTCTGGGGCGCGATAGGTCTGCTGTTACTGACGATTTTCCGCGTTCGCTACTGGATGATAGCCAACATTCCGGTGAGTCTGCGTGTGGGTATTACCAGCGGTATCGGTCTGTTCATTGGCATGATGGGGCTGAAAAACGCAGGTGTGATTGTCGCTAACCCGGAAACGCTGGTGAGCATCGGTAATCTGACTTCTCACAGCGTACTTCTGGGTATCCTCGGCTTTTCATCATTGCTATTCTGGCCTCGCGCAACATTCACGCAGCGGTGCTGGTTTCTATCGTGGTGACGACGCTGCTGGGCTGGATGCTGGGTGATGTGCACTACAATGGCATCGTTTCTGGCCGCCGAGCGTAATGACAGTTGTGGGTCATGTAGATTTAGCCGGGTCGTTTAACCTCGGGCTGGCAGGGGTGATTTTCTCTTTCATGTTGGTCAACTTGTTTGACTCCTCCGGTACGCTGATTGGCGTGACCGATAAAGCAGGTCTGGCGGATGAGAAGGGGAAATTCCCGCGCATGAAGCAGGCGCTGTATGTCGACAGTATCTCTTCCGTGACCGGTTCGTTTATCGGTACTTCTTCCGTTACGGCTTATATTGAGTCCTCTTCCGGCGTATCGGTTGGCGGTCGTACCGGTCTGACGGCAGTGGTTGTTGGTCTGCTGTTCCTGCTGGTTATCTTTCTGTCGCCGCTGGCGGGGATGGTGCCAGGCTACGCTGCAGCTGGTGCGCTGATTTACGTTGGCGTGCTGATGACTTCCAGTCTGGCACGCGTGAACTGGCAGGATCTTACTGAATCTGTTCCGGCGTTTATTACCGCCGTGATGATGCCGTTCAGCTTCTCGATTACCGAAGGTATCGCGCTGGGCTTTATCTCCTACTGCGTGATGAAAATCGGTACCGGACGTCTGCGTGATCTAAGCCCGTGCGTAATCATCGTTGCGCTGCTGTTTATCCTGAAGATTGTCTTTATCGACGCTCACTAAAATCGATAGCGCGTTAAAAACCCGCCATGCATGATTGCTGGCGGGTTTTTTATTTAGATCTTAACTCGCTGAATAAACTCACCAAATGCGGTCAATTGCCCGGTCAGGTGGTCCAGCGTACCCTGATCAATCACTTCTCCGGTTTGCGGATCAACTTTGTTCTGAATCACGCCGCCCATAAATTCCGGCTTGTTCATCACCATTGCATCGAGGAAAACCAGAATCTGGCGCAGGTGATACTGACAGCGCGCGCCGCCAATCACGCCCATTGAGCTGGTCTGAATCAGTACCGGTTTGCCGGACAGCGGCTGCTCGGGCAGGCGTGACAGCCAGTCGATAGCGTTTTTCAGGCCGCCAGGCACGGAATAGTTATACTCGGGAGTGACGATCACCACGCCATCCGCTTCGCGGATCTGTTGCGCAATATCCTGCACGCGCTGTGGGAACCCCTCTTCCTCCTGCATATCAGCATCGTACAGCGGGATATCACCGATCGACGGCAGCGCGGAGATATCCATGCCCGCTGGCGCGATGCCGGGCAGGGTGCGCGCGACCATTCCATTAAACGACCCTTTGCGCAGGCTGCCGAGTAACGTAACCACTTTTAAGGTATCTGACATGGT
>ERZ791624.1214-NODE-1214-length-12793-cov-1.829644_pt1 | contig 12793 bp, 5 predicted proteins | sample MGYA00510058_ERZ791624 | MGnify/ENA primary metagenome ERZ791624 (study PRJEB30046, sample SAMN00715158) | human gut metagenome | study: EMG produced TPA metagenomics assembly of the A metagenome-wide association study of gut microbiota in type 2... | reverse complement strand
ACTAGGTCGACCCACACTCATGTAACAGCCCAACCCCAAAATTTGGACCAATGCCCTTTTTCCTACATATATACAGGTATACAGGAAAAAATAATAGGACCAGGCTTCCCTAGTCCTATTATTACACAAGATTTTTTAGAATTGACCGCTTACCATGAAATGGATGCGAGTTGAATCTACATCAGTATTATTGATTTCCTTAATCAAAGGCACGCCCAATGTTACCGCAGCACCGATGTGCTTGGTGATGTTGCTGCGCACGCCCAGACCACAGCTTGTCAGCACATGGCTGTCAAAGGCACTGTCGCCAAAGACCTGACCATGGTCCACAAAAGCGAAAGCATTGGTCTGTCTGTCCTTGGTTACAGGCACGGAATATTCCAAGCCCACACTGTAGCCACTGTCACCACCAAGCAGGCTTTCTTTGTAGCCGCGTACGCTGTACATACCGCCAATGTAGAACTGACGAGCGGAAGGCAGATAGTTATTGAAGCCACGCTGTGCGTCCAGGCGCAGGCTCAAAAGCTGCCCATGCTGATACATTTTCTGGTACAGGCCGTTAAGCTGGTACAGGGAAAAATCCTTGTCCTTATCGGCAATATTGGTATGCGTACCGGCGTTAAAGCTGTGCTTTTGGTAAATAACAGAGCTTGCGCCGTAATTAGTTACGGAATAGCCTGCCGTAACGCCTTTAATGGTATCATCGAGCCAATGCTGACCGCTGAAATCAGTCTTGGAATTTTGCTGACCGTAATCAAGCGTTGCCTCAGTACGAGTCTTTTCCGTTACTACTAACGGCTGGCTCAGGCCAACGTTCATGGCATAAGCATGACCGCGTACATTCAACGGCTCCAGCTGTCCGTCCGTAATGTGAACGCTGTTGGCGCTGTACTGCAGGTTCAGCTTGGTGCCGCTATGGCCTAATGGCCTGCTGTAGCCAAGGCCGAAGGATTTGGTGCCATCGCTCAGCATCGTGTTCAGCGTCAGCGCGTCACGCACACCTGTCAGGCTTCTGTCCGTAAAGAACAGGCCGCCGCGGTATTCGCCGCTCGTATCACTGCCTGCATTGTCGCTGTAAACAGTCCAGGTAATGTTTTGCGGTTCATAGGCGCTGATGACGTAATCCGTAGTGCCAGGCTCACTGCCGGCCTGCAGAGAAATGCGCAGCTGCACGTCATTAGCAGCGTTAAAGCGCAGTAAATCGTCATTCAGCTGATGTTGGCAACCTCCCCCTGCTTCAGGCTCATACGCTTGCTGATGTATTTGCTTTTGGTATACTTGTTGCCCTGCACCTCAACAGCATTCGTTTTGCCTTCGATAAGCTCAATTTTTACCGTACCGTTTTTGATCGTCTGTGCCGGCAAAATTGCACGACAGGTAAAGTAACCATTATCAAGATACAGCTTGTTGATTTTATTCACCAGCTCGTACAAATCCTTGACGCCAATCTCTTTACCGATATATTCGTCCGTCAGCTTCTGCAGCTCTGCCTGCTCCAGTACAGTGGATTCATCAAGCTCCAGCTTTTCCAGCTTAAAGGTCACTGCAGCCTGCTGCTCTGCATCAGGCTTTTGGCTCCTCTGCTCTACCTTGCTGCTAGCCTTAGCCTTGTCCTCAGCAATCTGTCTGGCAACACGCTGGCGCTCCATATACTCTATAGTTCTGTTGGCTGCCACACCGGCGTTATTCAAGCCGCTTTTATTGAATTCTGCTTCCTGCGAAGGTGTAGGCGCTGCGAAAGCAGCGGCACTGCATCCCAGCAAAAGCGTAACCAGTAGCAAGCTTGTTTTATTAGTAATCATCGACAACACCCCTTTGATATACAAAATTTTGCTGCATCCGGCAGGCTAATTGGCCTGCCAGACGAGCTGCATTATTCTTTTATATTCCTTTTCCAGATGCTTGATGATTACATCCAGCACGGTATAAATCATGTCACCCTCCAGCCTGCCATTTTGGCAGAGCAGGCAGCTGTCTAGGTAGAGTGAACCGTCATCTGTAAGATAATATTTGAACACCTTATATTGACGGTTCACCTTGTTGATTTCCCTCAGAATAGCCACTTCGTTAGTTTCGTTGACAGCATTTGCTGCCAGCTGCACGCGAAGCATACCATAAATACTGCTGTCCAGGATGACCAGCGTCGGCAGACGCCGGCCTTCAACAACAATGTGAGAACGGAAGACCACTGTGTTCAGCTTATCCTCGCTAATCTGTTCAATGGCAAAGCAGGTAATCTTCTTATCATCCAGATATTTGATAAAAGCTTCTGCCTTTTTGTTCATCAGCGTTTCCTCCTATGCTTCTACAGTGATTTTTGCGGGTTCACTCTTGTTATCGTCTTCATCTAGGTCATACAGGTCGTAGCGGAAGTATTGTACTACATCCGGTGCGTGATTGATGTCATATTCCTCTGCTTTGTTCTCGTTGAGCTGCTGCAGCATATGGTCTACAGCGGTAAAGCGTTGGTCATAAACATAATCGTAATTGCGCAGGTCAAGCAGTGCGCCGTTGCTGTGCTGAACGTTCGGCTGTGCAGTGAAGTGCAGGTACATCCATTTATCCGGGTTAGTACCCTCCTGCTGCCATTCAGTCAGATTATCTGCCGGGTTGTTCACTGCAATGTTGTTCCAGTAAACGCTGTCGCTGCCGTCACGTTGCGGCGGTGCGCCCCATACAGCAGTCTTCATATGCTTATTGCTGAAATGCGCAAGATTGTTGACTACCAGCTTATCGATATGGAACATGCCCTCGCTAACTTTGATAGAGCCGTTATTCAGCCACAGATGCTCGAAGCGGACACCCTTATTAGTAATTATCTCACCAATCTTCAGGTTGTCAATAGGCTTATCAGGCTGTGCGCCGTCCAGAACGATGGTCAGAAGGCCGTCAGCATCCAGACGCTGCTGAATCTTGTTCAGGTCAATGTCGCTGCCCTGAGCAATAATCTTGGTGCCTGCGATAAGCTCATCAACCTTCAGCTGCTTGCCTTCGGTCTTCAGCTGCAGAGCTACCAGATTGCCGTCGATTTTTGCCAAGGTAAGATTGCCGTTGGCAACGTCGATAAGCGCGTTGTTGGTAGCATAAATCTCGTGCAGGTCAACATCTCCGGCACCCTTGATCTGCAGTGCGAAGTTGCCGCTGTTGATATCACCCTTGTCGCCAAGAGCTTTGAATTTGTTGTCATGGTCGGTTACACTACCGTTCTGCAGTACGTCGATATTGATGTTGCCATGATCGGCAGTTACATCACCGCCGAAGGTGATGTCGCCTTTAGCTGCGTCTGTCTGCAGGTGGATGTTGCCAGCCGTGCTGTTGATACTGTTGCCGGTAGTAATGCTGCCTTTGGCATTGTAATCAACATTTTTCTGAGCTGCAACTTTTCCGTTGGTCGTAATTTTGCCACCTGCGTCCAAATCTACGTTAGCATTAGTAGAAGTGAGGTTACCGCTAGCAGTGATGTCTTTCGCTGCATCGAGATCTACATCGTTGTTCGCTTTTACGTTACCGGTATTTACATTGCCAGTGCTGGAGTTGAGCTTTGCTTTACCAGTTTGTGCAGTAACGTCGCCGTTGGTGCTAATATCGCCGTTAGCGTTCGCAATTACGTTGTTATTAGCATTTACTGTGCTATTCGTTTTAATGCTGCCGCCTGCATCCAGAGTAATGTCACCATTTTTAGCGTTGAGGTATCCGTCTGCAGTAATATCTTTAGCTGCGTCGATATCTACTGCCTGATCAGCAGTTACGTTCTGCGTCGTTACGCTGCCAGTGCTGGAGTTGAGCGCTGCTTTACCAGTTTGTGCAGTAACATCGCCGATGGTGTTGATATCGCCGTTAGCGTTGGCAATTACGTTGTTAAGCGCATTTACTGTGCCTTGGGTTGTAATGCTGCCGCCTGCAAGCAAATCTACGTTGGCATTAGTAGAAGTGAGGCTACCGTTGGCAGTGATATCATTCGCTGCATCGATGTCTACTTCGTTGTTGGCAGTTACGTTACCGCCAGTTGCAACGGAACCCTTCTTAGAATTGATGCTTACCTTATCAGCTGCATTCAAAGCAACTCCGTCTGCCGTAGTAATATCGCCATCGGTCGTAACAGTGATATTACCGGTATGTTCATCATTATACTTAGAGGTATCGATATCGGAGTTAATGGTAATCTTGCCGGTATCTGCCTTGAAGTTTTCAATAAGAAGGTCGCCCTTGATATTGGTATTTTCTACAGTTACCTGCAGCTCGTCACTTGTACCGTTAAAGGTAGTGCCGCCATCAACCATCAGACTGCTGCCTGCGTCCTTGCCTTTAATCGTCAGGCTCTTCACCTTATTGTTTCTGCTGAGCAGCTGCTGTGTCTTACCGGATTCAACTGTCAGATTATCTGCAGTGATACCCTTAGCCGCGGCCTCCTGCATTACGCTACCTTTAGCATCCAGCTTCAGGCCATTGTCAGCACCATTCACCGTAATGTCGCCGCTACCAAGCGCGATATTACCATTAGTAGCGGTAATTACGCTATCAGCACCAGCTGTCAGCGTGCTGCTGTTCAGGTTTACATTGTTGTCTGCAGTAATGTTGCCTGCGCCGCCAGCAGTAATGCTACCAGTTGTTACGTTCACATCTTTACCTGCAGTGATATTGCTTGCGCCGCCTGCAGTAACAGTACCTGCGTTCAGGTTAACATTGTTACCGTTAATAGTTACATCTGCGCCTGCGCTAATGCTGCCGTTACCTGTGTCGTTACCGAAGTTTACATCACCATCCAGGTTGAGCTTAGCATTTCCTTTAGCAGTAATGCTGTCAACTACCAGGCCTGCATCCTTCGTGCCTGCGCCCTGCAGGTAAACAGAACCGTTTTCTGCCTTAGCGTTAATCACAGCGCCGTTTTCCAAAATGCGGATACCGTCATCAGCTTTGCCGATATCGCCATTGGCTGCCTGCAAATTAATGCTGTTAGCGTTCAGATAACCGATATTCTTGCCTGCTTCCGTAGTCATCTGCATACCGTTATCTGCCTTGAGCACCAGTGTACCTGTTGCTGCATCCTGAATTGTCAGCACCTGCGCCGGCTTGCCGCCTGCAGCCGTCTGATGCAGATATACGCCGTAACCAGTATCGGTATTTGCTTCCAAATTACCGCTGATATTAGTCTTGATTAAGGCATCCTTGCTGCCTACATTGCCCTTGCCGCCCTGGATAATAAGGTTATCGGCAACAATGCTGCCGTCGTTCATGCGAATACCCTTATCACTGAGCAGCTTAACATCCTGCGTCGTGTTAATCGTACCGGAAATATCCAGCATAGTATCCTTAACGCCTGCCAGATAAACATTACCGGTATTGTCAGCACCGCTGGTGTTGGCCTTAAGATTCAGCTTGCCGCCATCTGTCAGCTGTACCGTAATCTGACGCTGCTGACGAACTTCAATTCTGTTGTCAGCATCATTCCAGGTAAGGTCACCAGCCTTAGCCTGAGCCAAAAGCTTGAGATTATCCAGCTTGCCCATCTCGCTGTAGGCAATGTTGGTTGCTTCGCCGTCAATACCGATGTTCTTGCCTGCGCTCAGGCTGATGTTCTTACCCTGAACGTTGGCCTTATCTACCGTCAGTACCTGACCGGGGGCTGCATTCAACACGCTGTCCTGAATAGCGTATAGCAGCTCATTTTTACTCCAACCATAGGCAGTGCTGTTATCAACCTCAGCGTACATCTTAGCCCAGTCCTTAACGTCCTGGCTATAGTTTTTGCCTTCAAAGGCTGCTTCGCCGTCAGCTTTGTAAGCTTCTGCCAATGCCTTATATTCCGTCAAAGCCGCATTCTGCGCTTCTGCAGTATATTTCTTGTCTGCCATAGCCAGCTGCTTTGCTCTGTTTTCCAGTGCCTGCACGCGCTCGCTCTTAGCTGCCGCTGCAGATGCCGCACTTTCTTCTGCCTTGTCATTGCTGTTAATCAGTCCCAGCTCCTGCCATTTTTGCAGCTTGCCTTCGCTGTCTGACAGTGTGCTGTCGCCCACTGCGTCGATAAAGCTGCCGCTGGTTGTGAGGCTTACATCACCAGTCTGACTGGCAATATGACCGATACGCATATCGCCGTTGCTGTTGGTAAGCGTAATATTGCCATAAGCATTGGCATTTACGCTTGCAGACATGGTATCACTGCTGGTCAGCGTCTGACCTGGAGCAATCGCTGCGTTGATCGCTCCAAGGCTGGTGAAATCAATGCGGTTGCCGTTCAAAACAGTGCCATCAGCCGTAGTAATGTCTCCTGCTGCGTTAATTACCAGGTTGCCGCTCAACGCGCCCTTATTGCCGCCGACAAATTGCAGCTTGCCGCGGTCGGAATTAATGCTTACGTCACCAGTCGTTGCTTCAATATTCAGCTTCGCCATGTTGCCCAACGCACTGTGATTAATGCTGATGCCTTTGGCAGCTTTGGCAGTCAGGTCGTCCGCGTCAACGCGTGCACTGCCAACAGAGCTGATAGCGCCGCCATTGCTGTTTAAGGTAACCTTGCCGATTGCACTGCCGTCAGCCTTAGTCGCATTGCTGATATTGCCTGCAAGATACATATCCTTGGCGCTGGTAACGCTGATGTCACCGCTGCCGCCGGTCATAAAGCCAACATTAATCGGCTTATCGCCCTTAATCGTATAGGTACTGCTGGTGGAATGCATCTGGGTTTCAGTCCAGGTGTAGGTGCAATTGCCATAGCCGAAGATTTTACCTGCTGTACCGGAAAATTTCTTGTTCTCGACAACAGGAGTATAAGAAGTTTGATTAGGATCATTATAATCCTTAGTCGTTACACCATATTCCTTGGCGTTATTGTTTACCTTAATAACAGTACCCTGTCCCAGCGGATCGGCGCCAGTAATACTGGAGGAAGAAACCTCTGTCTTACCGTTCTTAACTTCCTCGTTCTCGACAAAGTCCTTAGTAGTGCCATATTTAATCAGGCCCCAGAAAACGAAGTCCTTCTCATACTGCCACTTGATAATCTTCTTATCACCGGAGGTGCCACCTGTCCAGTTAATCGTCATACCGTCAGCCGGTTTATAAGTGGTAGCAGAACCATTAACCTGCGTTGTGCTGGTAGAGGTTGCGTTACCCTTATTATTGAGCTGCGTTGTTTTAACGGACATCTTCTGGCCATCAGTGGTGTACTCAGTCAAGGTATTCTTTTGCGTATCCTTAATGCTGATAAGACCGCTGATATCCTTATTAGTGATTTTGTTCACCCGCAAATTGCGGTCTGCGTTCGTAGTATCAATCGCAATGTTGGCAGTACCGTCCATTGCCAGCAGCTTGCCACTGCCAGTGCTCGACAGAGCGCCGGTAATATAAATCTTACCGCCGTTAGGCTCAATTGCTTCCGTCAGCAGCTCCTTAGTTGCTGGGTTGTAGTAAACCTTAACAGTATAGTCGTAAGCGCCGGTTGCTGCGTTATAAACTGCGCCGGCCTTTGTGCTTACGCAATACTTATCGTTGGACATAACATATTGATCGGTAAGCGCATTCCGGTTACGCGCATAGTCGCTATCCAGATTGCCGATTTTCTTGTTGGCTGCATTATCAAGTGTAACCTTGAAATTCTTGTAGCCACTCTGTACCAGGCCGTCCAGGTTAACATCAAGCCGCTGATATAAACGTTGTTGCCTGCAACGATACCGCTGGATTTATTGACGCTGTAATTCCTGATCTCATTAACCTCTGCATCAGTAAGGTCAAGATCGTCCTTATGCGCAATCAGAGCGTCCTTATACGCCTGATAGCTGCCGATATTGCTCAGCCAGTCAATCGTAGTCTTGCCATTAACAGCCTGATTGGAAACATAGCTTTGAATCTTTTTAGCAATAGCATCGCTGAACTGGTACTTGGTTACCGGGTCACCGCCGATAAGCAGCAGGCCCTTGCTGTTCTGCGTTACCGAACCCTTATCAGCCTTCAGCTCGATGTTGCGGGCGCTGATATTGGCATTGCCGTCTACGTTGATATTGTAATTGCTGTTTTGGATTAAAACGTCACCGGTGCTGTTCTGCACAGTACCAAAGATACCAATATCAGGCTTAGTCAGTCCATTGACGGAGGTGCCGGTACTCCTTACGGTAATCTTCGGATCAACGTTAGTACCTGCAGCAGTATTCATTGTACCATTGAAGCCATCAACATTGCTCACCTCAGCATCGTTGTAGCGGATTACGCCGCCCTTATCCTTGATAGCCAGGTCGTTAATCTTCAGGTACAGGTCACTGCTGTTATTAATCGTCAGGTTCTTGGCCCCCTGCGCTGTCAGACTGCCGCTGCCCTGCAGCTTATCGGCTTCGATGTTGATGTTGCCGCCAGAAACAACGATATCCTTGACATCAACTGCCGGCAAAGAAATTTTATCGAAAATGCTCTTGTAGGTTTTGTCACCATCTTTGCTGATTTTGACAAAGCCATTCTCCTCCATCTGGGTGAGGATGCGGTCTCTTTCACTGTTTAAAATGCTGTATTCGTCAGAACCAGAAGCATATTGTCCTAAGAGATCATTAATTTCCTCCAGACGGGCGTAAAGACCATTTTCCAGCTCAACCACATCTGCAACAACATTCTGCTTGGTATCGAACCAATCCTGACCTGCGCCAGTTTCAACCTTGATGCCGCTGAAGTCTATGCTGCCTTCTTTACCGGAAATAACATTGCCGCTCGCGTCAAACTCAGGATTAGTAACCTTAGTGCTGCCGCTGATGGTGAGCTCCAGGTTATTATGGATACCTGCGCGTACCCTTTTACCGCTGGCAATATCCACATAGTTGGCAACCGTTTCGCCCGGAGTTACCTCTCCCAAAGCTGTGGAGGTAACAGAACCGCTGCCGCTGGTACCCTTATAGATGTTATATTCGCGGGCAGAGGTCGATACAGTAGTCATGCCCTTGCCAGCCTTGAAGTTGACGTGACGTACACTGTCGATATCGCCGTTGATGCTTACCTGATTTTCCTGCGTCATCGTGTTCTTGGCTTTCGGAGCAGTAGCCAGAGGAACTGCCGTCTTGTTATATGCATCCGCCAGCACGTTGTAGGTCAGCGAAGAGGTGATGCCGTCCAGGTTTGCACCTGCGTAAATATTTACATCATTGGTACTGAGTATCTTACCATTAGTAACGGTAATCTTGTTGCTGCGGTTCAGAGTGTTATCTGTTTTAGCAGAAGCTGCACCCACAGCACCGCCCTGGGTATCAGCAGTAGTATCAAAGGTTGCCGTTGTTTCATCGGTTGCTGCGAGGGTGATATCCTGATCAGCCTTCGCCGTCGACAGCTTACTGCAGTAACATTGATGCTGTTGTCATAAGTGATAACATTCTTGCTTGCTGCGATAGTAACAGGAACAACGCCGGCAGATTTAAGCGTATTACTGTAATTTATCTTGCCGTCAGTATAAGCAAGCGCCTCAATAGAGCCTGCGCTGCCGGTACCGCTCAAGTTTGCACTGTCGATATTCACGCCTGCAGTATATTTCAGCACGTTGTCCATATCATTAACGTTGACACTGCCACCGCCATAACCGCTGCCCTTCAGGTCAACGTCATGGTTCAGCGTGTTGTTGGCAATGTAGGACTGCTTGCCACTGGTTGTAATATCGCCTGTTACGTTAATATTAGCGTTATGCGCAACCTTGTTTTTAATTTCTGTGCCACTGGCACCGACAACAGCCGCCGTCAGGGAATCCGCCAGGATATCCAGCTTATCCGCATTATTGGCAGCAACGCTCAGGGAGCCTACATTCTGCCATTTGCCGCTCACGTCAGCAGTAGTATTGGTAGTAATCTGATTCTGCGACCTTGCGGCAACAGGGTTGAAGCCTACAATACCGCCGCCATAGCCATTGGCATCATTGTTTACTGCACTGTAGCCGGAGCTGCTGATGTTTACAGCGCCCAGGCTGTTATATACATTCTCTTTAACGCCCGCTGCCTTTACGCTGGTCGTCAGGTTCGTCTTGGTATCAGACCAGTTGCTGCCGCTGGCAATATAACCGCCCACTGTTACACCCAGGGTATCTGCCGAAATAACCGAAGCATTATCAGCCTTGAGCTTCAAAGCGTTGACATTATACTGCTCTTTGCCCACATCAACGCTGACTGTCATATCATTTTCTGCATAAGCAGTGTTGAAGCCTGCAGCGTATTGTCCGGAGGCAGTAGCGCCGATTGTCTTGGCGCTTACATTATCTACAACATATTCGTTATCGTTCTTGTCCTTGGCAGTCTGAGTTGTTACGTTTGCCGTAATCTCTACGTTATCGGCTGCAAAGCTACTGCCGTCCGCAACTTTTGCTTCTACCGTACCGCTGGCCTTAGCCTTGGATACTGCCACGCCTGCTACCGCCAGCAGGCCGCCGGAATAAGCCTGTGCCTCTGCGCGTACTGCAGGCTTATTTGTTGCGTTCAGGCTTACGCTGTTGCCCAGGAAGTCGGAAGCACCGGTTACGTTAACCTTGCTGCTGCCTGCATCCGTAGCGAGTGCAACAATGCCCTGCGCCGCAGCAACGCCAACCATGCCACCGTAGGTTTCTGCAGTAATGCTGTTGGCTTTGACAGAAGCAACATCAACCGTACCAATGTTGTTGTAGCCAATCACATTATCGTAATTCGTCTTGTAATAACCTGGTTTATCGTTTGTGGAAGGCACGTAGATTTTTTCATATACATCTTTACCGGCAATCAGCTTGCTGCCACCGATAGTTACAGTATTATCGCTATTATTCGTAGCATTAGTTACCAGCACACCGCCAGCCATAGCGCCCGCAGTTGCGCCGATAGTGCGTACTGCTGCACTGCTGGTATCCTCTGCTTTAACGGTCAGCGTACCTTTGGAGCTGTTATCGCCTGTAGCCTGAAGCGTACTGTTATTGATAGTAATAGCATTAGCACCATGCAGACTGTTCTGCGCGTAGGCAGCACTGCCTGCGAAAGCAGCGCCTGCTGCTACCTGATAAGCATCAATCTTGGATGTGCCGTCCTGCGCACTGCCAAGCGTTACATTCTTGCCGCTAAGCTTGCTGTTATTGTTGACAGTTACGCCGGTCTTGCGTTCTACATCCAGCACTGCAACAGAAGCGGCAATGCCATTGCCTGCGATACCTGCTGCCACCTGCGCCGATGTCAGCTTGGCGTCAACAGTACGCTTAGCATTAACCTTCGTATCGCCTGTTGCCTGCAGCGTAGAATTGCTTACCTTCGCCTGCACGCCTGCAGCCTTGCTACTGCCCTTGCTGGCAGTAGTACCGGGGCCTGCACTCAGATTTTGGCCGTTGCTGCCGGTATATTTATCAAAGGTCATGCCTGCAGCGTTAGCACTGTTGTTACCTTTTTCATCATTAACAGTGCCGACACTTCCCTGTCCTGCAATTGCGGCATTCGCTTTATTGAGAATATCGTTCGTATTAAAGGTAGCCTTGTTTTCAGTATCCGCAGTTTCACTGTCGCCATACTGGTCTGCAGCTGCTGCGCCAATTGTAGTTACGCTGACGTTCGCACTGTAGCCATGTCCGCCGAGCGCAGCGTTTTCTACTACCTGCTTAACGTCCAGCTTTTCGGTTGCTGCCACGTCGATGGCAGCGGCAGTAATCTTGCTGCCGCTGATTTCGGTGATAACGCCTGTGTCAATCGTGTTCACGCCTACGCCAACGGCAACGCCTGCAGCGCCAACAGCATCTGCACCGTTAACAAAGCTTGTCTTCACTCTGTTATCTGCCTTCGCTGCGAAGGTGCCTTGTTGTGCTTGCAGATTACTGTTATCCTTCACCAGCGTGGAAACAGTATTGTCCAGATTATTTACAGCAACATTCAGGCCACCTGCAACCATGCTGGCAGCTACGCCAAAGACTGCCGTTGTCACATCAGTCTTGTTGGCAGCGTTAACAGTAATATCACCTGTTTCAGCCTTTACATTGCTGCCACTCAGCTCAGCAACAGTCTTGCTGTCATCGTCTACTACGCCAATGCCTGCGCCAGCGGCAGCGCTCACGAGCGCGCCGGAAGCTGCGGCAGCAGCGCTGCGCAACGTAATATCGTTAACGTGGTCAGCAGTAATTGTCAAACCATTATTCGTGCCTTGAATATTCTTTACTGCAGCAGTAGTTTCTGCGTCCAGCTTAGCAACCGAAACAGTGCCTGCGCCGGCTCCGGCGCCATAAGCGCCGCCGGCTGCGGCAATACCGTAGGAGTTGGTAGACATGTTCGCCTTATTCAAGGCAGCGACGTCAATGCTATTGCCGTTGACAAGCTTCTTCGCACTGCCACCGTCAATCATTGCCGTTACATTTCTGCTGACAACGCCGGTATCAGATGCCAGACCGACACCTGCACCACCATCAGCGCCACCGCCTACACCCAGCGAACCTACATGGCTTTCGCTCTTGGTAGCATCGTTTGCTGCTACATAAACGTCTGCCTTGCTGCGGTCGGTCAATGCTGCATTAATGCTGCTATCCGTTACCTTGGCATTGGTTGCGCCCAAAATACGGTTAACAGTAACCGTACCTGCTACGCCCACGCCAACGTCCGCACTGACTGCCACACCGCCGCTGATTGCTACATTCGTCAGCTTGTGCTCCGCATCAGCCGCAATAATAACGCCGGTGCGCTTTTTATCGCTGACTACATTATCATTATCCTTATTGCGTTCGTTGACAGCTACACCTGCATCATTGCCTGCTGCCGTCAGCTCTGCATTATTAACTATGCTTTCAGTAGTACCGCTGATTTCATTATAAGCAACGCCCATGCCAACGCTGGCCTGACCGCCTGGT
>ERZ791624.1213-NODE-1213-length-12819-cov-3.676277_pt1 | contig 12819 bp, 13 predicted proteins | sample MGYA00510058_ERZ791624 | MGnify/ENA primary metagenome ERZ791624 (study PRJEB30046, sample SAMN00715158) | human gut metagenome | study: EMG produced TPA metagenomics assembly of the A metagenome-wide association study of gut microbiota in type 2... | reverse complement strand
TATCTCGATATCGATGTGTACCGCCTCGAAAGCCCTATATGCCGAAGTATCATCATTATGAGCCGGGTACGGAGCGCATGCAGAGACTCCCGTCGGTACAGTCCATCCTGCTTTGAGCCGGGATGGGACGGTAAGACGCCACAGGAAAGGGATGGCAGCATGAAGCAGATGACGGAGCTGCAGCAGAAAATCGTCGATTTTTATCATCAGAATCCATTTGTTGAATACATTCACGCGCAGGTCGTGCCGACGCCGGACGGTCAGATCCGTCTGGAGCTCGATGTCGAGGAGGAGCATACGAATCTTTACGGCATCATCCACGGCGGCGTGCTCATGACGCTGGCCGATACGGCCATGGGCGCTGCGGCGCTCATGCACAACAAGCGCGTGGTCACGATTGAGCTCGGCATGGATTTCATGCATTCGGTGCCGTTGACGACGCATATTTACGCGCAGGGGCAGGTACTGCACGACGGCCAGCACAACATGACGCTCGAATGCACGATTACGGACCGTGACGGCAAGCTCTATGCCAAAGCGCATGGCACATTCTATGTGCTCGGCCGTGTTGACGATTAAAATAAGATTAATTTTATATTGTTAAAAAATAATAATTACAAATTACACTGGATATATCTGCGAAATGCTGATATAATAAAGTCATCAAGAGATGTTACTAGTATTATCTTTTAGGAGGAAATGAAATGGCTGAAGAAAAGAAAACTCAGTATGCAGGAACTCAGACGGAAAAGAATTTGTGGGCTGCTTTTGCCGGTGAAAGTCAGGCAACGAATAAGTATACGTATTTTGCATCACGTGCAAAAAAGGACGGCTATGAGCAGATGGCTGCACTGTTCCTGAAGACGGCAAACAATGAACGTGAGCATGCCAAGATCTGGTTCAAGGAACTTGCTGGTATCAGTGATACGCCGGCCAATCTGGAAGATGCTGCCGCAGGCGAGAACTGCGAGTGGACGGACATGTACGAGGGCTTTGCCAAGACGGCAGAGGAAGAGGGCTTCAAGGTCCTGGCACAGAAATTCCGCATGGTTGCTGCCATCGAGAAGCATCATGAGGAGCGTTATCGTGCACTGCTCAAGAACATCGAGACGTCGCAGGTCTTCGAGAAGAGCGAGGTCAAGATCTGGGAGTGCCGCAACTGCGGTCATATCGTTGTCGGTACGAAGGCTCCGGCCGTATGCCCGGTCTGTGCACATCCGCAGAGCTTCTTCGAGGTCAACGCCGAGAACTATTGATTTATTTGCATAACTATGCATCACAACAAAAAATCAGGAGGACGAACGTCCTCCTAATTTTTTTGCGATTTTTATTTCCAAGTCAATCCGATGGGGCTTTTTTCTTTTGTTCTTTCTCGATAGTCTTTTCGATGACGTAATCACGATTCATAGCAAGATGACAAATCATGGCATATCTTGCACCTTCAGAATCACGGTGTAAAATTCTATCGACTAATTTGCGATGAATAAAGAGAGTTCTATCTCGTAAGGAATCGCATGTGACAAATTGATATACGGATGTATGTATTATCGGAACTAGATTCTTTATTATCTGATTTCCACTAGCTGCTGCAATTAAGTAGTGCAATTGTATATCTTCATCGAGATAAGGTTGATTGGATTGTATCTTTTCTTCTGCGGCAAGACAAGCCTTTTTTATCTCAACTAATTGTTCATCAGTAGCATTTTGGCATGCTAGAGCTGCAGTTGGCGGTTCCAATATTAAACGTGTATTAATCAAATCTAGAAACAAGGATGGATCATTCATCATAAACATGAGCCCTAATGGGTCTGTTGGAATGCCACGTTTGCGAGAAATAAAGACGCCAGATCCTTGAACCGTTGTTAAAATATTTCTGGATACCAGTAATTTTATGGCTTCACGTAAAGTACTACGGCTGACTTTAAAAATTTTGATAGATTCTTGCTCTGTAGGTAACTTATCGTCTGGCTTTAGATTATTTTTCTTGATATATTCGATTATTTTATTGGCAGTTACATCTACTAATGATAATTGATTATTTTTTTTGACCATGATATGTATCTCCTATTTACAATGTTTCTATTTATAGAAGGATATTACATAAATAAAAATTACATGAAAGTTATAGAGAATATTTAGTGACTTAATTTACTAATTACTAAATATTACTGACAGACTCAGTTATTGTCAAAATATTCTTAAATAAGCTTCGAGTGGTTTGTACTAAAGTGTTGGTGAGGGCAGATTCTTTATTTATAACATAAAAACGACTATTGGTTAGTATCGTAACGCGTCATGAATATATACTATAAAATCATTATATATAAGATACGTCATCATTTCAAGTATTTGTCTGATGTATATGATGAAAAGAATATATACATCAGATTAAATATACTTAAATTATGATTAGAAATAAGAATATAAAATAAAAATATAGTAAATAATAAGAAAAAGAAGGCTATTTGGTAAATAATCAATAAAAAAACAAAAATACCAATTTTATATTGACAGATTAATTAGATTAGTGTAATATATAAAACAAGATTTATCAGATGAATAATTTATAAAATAGGAGAAGTTATCTGATTAATATCAAAAGGAGATGTGTGTCTATGAAAAAGTTTTTGGCATTAGCAACTAGTGTTATGCTAGCTGCGGGGACTATGTTGATGTCAGGCTGTGGAATGGCGGGCTCCAATAAGGGCGACACAGGAAGCGGCGGTAATGCTGCCATCCAACTTAAGGTCGGTTTTGGTTCTTCGATTGATACCAGTGCTGGCGGTCAGGGGCTCAAGAAATTTAAAGAATTAGTAGAACAAAAAAGCAATGGGAAAATTGAAGTCCAGCTTTTTGGTGATGGACAGCTTGGCAACGATAAGTCTATGATGGAAGCTTTGCAGATGGGGACTTTGGATATGACGTTGCCTACAACTTCCCCTGTAGCAGAGTTGAGCCCTGCATTTTTAGCCTTTGACATGCCATTTTTGTTTACGGAGCCAGCTCAGGCATATAAAGTCTTGGACGGCGCACCAGGTAAAGACGTCATGTCTACATTGGATGAGAAAGGAATTCATGGGTTAGTATATTTCGAAAATGGGTTTAGAAATTTGACTAATAGTAAGCATCCCATTAAGAATATTAGCGATTTGGAAGGATTAAAGATTCGTACCATGCAGAATCCTATTATGCTGGACACCTTTACTGCATGGGGGGCAAATCCTGTTCCTATGGCCTTTAATGAAGTATTCACTGCACTTGAACAAAAGACCATTGATGGTCAGGAAAATCCAAATGTATTGATTTACGATGCTGGCTTTTATGAGGCTCAGAAATATCTCACAGAATCGCACCATCTTTATTCTCCATATCTGCTCATGATTGGTGAAAAGAAATGGAAGAGTCTTTCTGCTGAAGATCAAAAGTTGATCCAGGAATGTGCAGAAGAGGCTAGAGACTATGAGCGCCAGCTTTCTCAGAAGATCGATACTGAATATCTCCAGAAGATGAAGGATAAGGGTGTTCAGGTTGACGAATTGACTCCGGATGCCATCCAGAAGATGAAAGAATTGTCGAAGCCGATTTATGATAATTATGCAGATAAAATTGGTAAAGACAGATTCGATGCTATTCTGAAAGCAGCTGCCGATAAATAAGTTTGACTATGAGGAACTGTGTAAGATAATTGTAACCTTTTTTTAGAGGAGAAATTATTAAGCACAGTTCCTAAATATTAGAGGAGATAAAATCTCATGAAAGGAGGGCAATACTGTGGAAAAATTAGGTAAATTTCTAGAGAAATTTATTTCATATTTAGCATCTACTGCTATGGCAATTATTGTAATTATTGTCTTTGCTAATGTATTTATGCGCTATGTACTTAACACAGGATTGACATGGAGTGATGAGGTTTCAATTGATTTATTTATTTGGTTTATCTTTTTAGGAGGGATTCTAGCTGGCTTAGATGGTATGCACTTAAAGGTTGATGTATTTACTGATCGAATGCCACATAAAATGCAGAGAGTTTGTAAAGTTCTTTCGTATATATTCATTTTATTATCTATGCTGATATTATTTGTTGGCGGTATTTCACAAATAGAAGTTACTCAAAATAATATTAGTTCAGCTACAGGCCTTTCTGCTGCATATATTACGGCTGCAATGGTAGTGTTTGCGGCTGCTACTATTTGTATAACAATATATCGATTTGTACGTGAAATTTTTATGGGAGGTGAATAAATATGGGTGGTTTAGATATTATCGGTGTGTTTTTGATCACTCTTTTTGCTTTACTGATAATTGGTGTGCCAATTGCTTTCACGTTGTTGTTAGTAGCGGCGATGATGTTATTTTATATCAATAACTATGATTCGCAACTTATTGCACAAGCTGTAATTTATGGTACAAATAGTTTTACATTACTAGCTATACCATTTTTTATCCTAGCAGGTGAAATAATGAGCCAAGGAGGGATTTCGCAACGTATTGTTGACTTTGTTGCTAGTCTTGTAGGGCATGTTAGAGGTGGCCTTGGTTATGTGGTCATTATTGCCAGTGTGATTTTTGCAGGCTTATCCGGATCCGCAGTAGCTGATGCCGCTGCATTAGGCGCTATTTTGATTCCGATGATGATTAAGATGGGGTATGATAGAGCAACTTCTGTAGCATTGGTCTGTGCTTCGGCTTTGATTGCTCCTATTATTCCACCGAGCGTTCCTCTGATTTTGTTTGGTGTTGCAGGACAAGCATCTATTGGTCGGTTGTTTATGGCAGGAATAGTGCCAGGATTAATCTTGGCTCTGGCACTAATGATTTTTTGGTATTTCCTTTCGAAAAAAAATAATTATCCTGTGGGGAAAAAGGCTACTTTGAGTGAGCTTTGGAGTACGTTTAAACGTTCTATCTTTGCTTTAGTTATGCCTGTGATTATCGTCGGTGGTATCCGTATGGGTATTTTTACCCCGACAGAAGCAGGCTGTATTGCTTGTGTATATGCTTTCTTCATTTCGATTGTAGTATATCATGAGATGAAATTAAAAGATATTGTTTCTGTATTTGTGGCTACTTCAAAAACTACAGGGCAGGTATTGTTAGTTGCGGCAACGGCTATGAGTACTGCTTGGGTCGTTACTACAGCAGGTCTTCCTAAGGATGTTGCAGCAGCTTTGAGTGGATTCTCTGATTCTCCTATTTTGTTAGTATTTATTATTGGTGTGTTTTTGGTTTTTTTGGGAATGGTTATGGATTCCACTCCTGCAATCTTGATTTTTGCTCCGATATTTATGCCATTGATTAAATCTGCCAATATCGATCCTGTATATTTTGGTATCATTATGGTTCTTGATTTGATGATAGGCCTTTTGACACCTCCTGTTGGAACTGTATTGTTCGTAGGTTGTGGCGTAGGAAATGTACCGCTTAATGACTTGGTCAAGAAGATATGGCCATTTATTTTGATAGAATTTGCAGTACTGTTTTTATTTATCTTGATACCAAAACTCGTAACTATCCCCATGACTTGGTTTATGTGATTAAAAATTAAGATAATAGAAAGATTTGGTGATTTATTATGGCAAAAGTATATGTGACTGATTATGAATATGCATCTTTAGATGAAGAAAAAGAAGAATTAGAAAAATATGGCATTGAATTAATAGCGAAGCAGTGTAAGACTGAAGATGATATCGTTCGTGAATGTAAAGATGCTGATGGATTATTGGATCAGTACGCACCCATTGGCAGAAAGGTAATAGAAGCACTTCCCAATTTAAAAGTTGTTGCAAGATATGGTGTGGGATTTAACACCGTTGATTTAGCTGCTGCAACTGAATATGGTGTGTGTGTTATTAATGTACCGGATTATTGTCAAGATGAAGTATCTAATCAGGCATTTGCTTTGATGATGGCTTGCATGCGTAAAATAACTGTTTTAAATGATCAAGTACAAAGTGGCAAATGGGACTATAAGGTTGCTAAACCAATTCATCGTATGATGGGACAGACCTTGGGCTTGCTGGGATTTGGCCGAATTCCCAAGGTTTTGGCAAAAAAAGCTGCGGCGTTTGGATTGAATCTAGTTGCATATGATCCTTTTTTGAAACAGGAGGATGTGAAAGGATATAATGTAACACTTATGTCCTTAGAAGAAGTTCTGAAAACTTCAGATATAATTTCTTTACATATGCCGTTGTTTAAGGAAACTGAGAAGATTATCGATGCAAAAGCATTTGATTTGATGAAATCTACTGCTATCATAATTAATACTTCTCGTGGACCTTTAATTGATGAGGACGCTCTGTATAATGCAATAAAATATGGTAAGATTGCAGGTGCTGGATTGGACGTTACTTCAATCGAGCCACTGCCAGCTGATAGTAAATTGCGTGGACTGAAGAATGTGATTATTACACCACATGCTGCTTGGTATTCAGAAGAAGCTGAGAAAGAATTGAAGACAAAAGCCGCGCATGGAGCTGGTGAGATTATTAGTGGATATGATATGCCTACTATTGTAAATCCAGCTGTCAGAGAAAAACTGTCTTTGAAGAAAAGATAAGAGGTAATATCTTATGTTCATTGCAACGATTGATGGCGGTACAACAAATAGTCGTGTTTATATTTGGCAGGATTCCAGGATTATTTCTCAAGCTACTCGTCATATTGGTGTTAGGAATACAGCGATTGATAATAGTAATCAGAAACTTATGCAAGCCATTCACGATGCTTTATTAGAAGCTTTAAACGCAGCGAATATTACAGAAAAAGATTTAGATGCAATTTTAGCTTCAGGTATGTTGACATCTAATGTGGGAATTATGGAGATTCCTCATATAACGGCTCCTGTTACTATAAATGAATTATCTGAATCAATTACGGTTAGAAAGATTCCTGAAATCGCAGAAAAGCCCATTTTGTTTATCCCAGGGATAAAAAATATTGCTGATCAAGACATTACATCGGATAATATTGCAGATATGGATATCATGAGAGGGGAGGAAACGGAAGCCGCAGGTTTAGCAGAGTATTATCCTCTTCAAGGGTTGAGCGTATTAATATTGCCAGGCTCGCATAATAAATACATTTTTATGCGTGATCAGCAGATTCTGGGGTGTATAACCACTATCGCTGGAGAATTATTAAATTCTATGACTTTTGATACAATTTTAGCAGATAGTGTAGGGAGAGGTTTTGCAGAAGTTTTTAATCAACATGCTTTCTTGCAAGGGGTAGAATATGTCAAGAAATTTGGATTTGGTCATGCAGGCTTTTTGACTAGGATAGCTGATCTGTTTGGCGGCTATAATTATAATCAAGCTCAAAACTATTTACTAGGATTATTACTTGGTGACGACTTTACTTCTATTTGTAAAAATCAATATTTTGACTTAAGACGAGCTAGTTTCATTGTCTGTGGAAAGCTAGTGATGCAGTCTGGATATGCATGTCTGTTAGAACATGAAGGATGGAAGTATACATTAGTTCCTCAAAATAAACAGGAAGCACTTGCTGGCTATGGAGCGGTTTCTTTGGCTAAACGACATCATATTTTGTGACGTTATTTGCTAAATAATATGTTTTCAATTGTCTGAGAAGAGGTGCAATATGGATAATTTACTCAAAGAGATTCTTGATAAAAAAATAATTTCTATTATTAGAGGCGTTCCGAGCAAATATATTTTGCAAGTAGCAGAAGCTCTATATAGAGGCGGTATAACTTTCATGGAAGTGACATATCGTCCTGGCGATAAAAGTGCTTCACGCGATACTTTAAAAAGCATTGATATTATAAAAAGAAATTTTGTAGGGAAAATTCATGTTGGAGCAGGAACTGTTTTATCTGCTGAACAAGTAGAATTGGCTTATGATGCAGGGGCTGAATATATTATTTCGCCTAATGTGAATAAGAGTGTAATTAGTAGAACGAAAGAATTAGGCATGATTTCTATACCAGGTGCTTTGACACCTACAGAAATTATTACAGCCTGGGACATGGGGGCGGATATTGTCAAGATTTTTCCGGCACGAGCCATGGGCTCTGGGTATTTTAAAGATATAAAATCTTCATTTAATCATGTAACATTATCTGCTGTAGGCGGCGTTAATGTTAAAAATATTTCAGAATATTTAACGGCTGGTGCAGATGTTTTGAGTATTGGAAGTAGTCTAGTGAATCAAGAATATATCATTAATCATGCATGGGAAGATATTACCAAGACAGCCGCAGCTTGCGTAGAAGAAATTCAAAAAAATTCTCTGCGTCCATAAGGAAAAATGTATCTGTTTAGGAGATTGGTTTTATGAGCGAAGTTCTTACAATTGGCGAGCCTATGGCATTATTAGCTGCCGAAGAGGTTAAACCTTTAAAGGATGTTAGTTTGTATCGTCGCTATGTTTGTGGAGCGGAAATAAATGTTTCTGTAGGACTGGCGCGCTTGAAACATACCATATCTTATATCAGTTGGGTGGGGAATGATCCATTTGGTGAATGTATAAAAGATTTCCTGCAAAAAAATAATATTGATACATCGTATTTAAAACAACATAGTGAGTATTTAACAGGAATTATGCTGAAAGAAAAAGTCCTATCTGGTGACCCTAAAACAGCATATTTTAGAAAAGGTGCGGCTTTTTCACATTTTATTCCTGAAGAAATTGAAAAAATTAATTGGGATGGCGTACAACATCTTCATATAACAGGAATTTCTTTAGCTTTATCTCAAAATTGTCAAGATTCAATTGAAAAAATGATGAATGTTGCTAAAAAGCGGAATGTTAGGATTAGTTTTGATCCGAATATTCGGCCAGCATTGTGGAAAACAGAGTCAGAAATGGTAACTACATTAAACCATTTTGCTTCTAAAGCCAATATTATTTTACCAGGTATTAGTGAAGGTGAGATACTGACAGGAAGTAGAGATCCCGAGAAAATAGCAGATTTTTATATGAGACTGGGTGCTGAATTAGTGGTTGTCAAATTGGGGACTAAGGGAGCTTTTGCCAAGTCTAAAGATGGTGATATTGTTACATCGGCAGGTTTTAAAGTGGATCATGTAGTTGATACAGTCGGTGCTGGTGATGGATTTGCTGTAGGAATTATCAGTGCTTTGTTGGAAAAATTGCCTTTGTCAGAAGTTTTGCGTAGGGCTACAGCTATTGGCGCAATGGCTGTCATGTTTCCAGGAGATAATGATGGATTGCCAGATAAAGATGCGTTAGATGAATTCATGAATCAAAAATAGGAAGGAGAAAAAGATGAATAAATCACAAGTGCTTGTTAATTTGCAGAAACAAGGAATCATCGCAGTTGTTCGCGGAAGTGATATGGAATCTGGTGTGAAGATTGCTGATGCTTGTATTGCTGGTGGTGTAAAAGCAATCGAGCTTGCATTTACAACACCTCGTGCGCAAGAGGCTATCCACATTCTAGTTGATAAATATAAAGAAAATAAAGATGTCATAATTGGTGCAGGGACAGTACTGGATGCTGCTACAGCTAGGATAGCCATTTTATCGGGAGCGCAATTTATTGTTTCTCCATCTTTTGATGAAGAAACGATTAAAGTATGTAATTTATATCGTATAGTTTCTTGTCCAGGAATTATGACACCTAAGGAAGGTGTTGATGCCTTGAAGACAGGTGCTGATATTTTGAAAGTATTTCCTGGTGATATTGTAGGATATAAAATGATTAAGGATTTACATGGACCATTACCGCAGGCAGCCCTTATGCCATCTGGCGGGGTGGATGTAGATAATGTTTCTGCGTGGCTGAAGGCTGGCTGTGTAGCTGTAAGTGCGGGAGGAAGTTTGACTGCTCCAGCTAAAATTGGTAATTTCTCTGGCATAACAGATATGGCAAAGAAATTTGTTTGTGCTGTACAAGCTGCTCGATTATAAATTTATCATGTTGTACTTAGAAAAAATTTAGTATAAGACTACAGCAGTTTACAGCTTTTAAGCCGCTTGCTCATCGCCCCAGGCCAAGGGGGCTGTGACAAAATGTAAAATCATTTTATCCACAGCCTCTTTTTGCGTGCCGAGAGCTTCCTGTCCTGAAAAAAGGGTATACGCCCCCTTTCCCCATAAAATGGTATACCATCCATCCTATGCGGCCTGTCTCATCTTTTGCTTTTTGTTGTAGTACTTATACAGGTTGTGACCTATTGAAACCAGGAAAATCTCCATGCGGACGGCATCGCTGCCTCTCCGCACTATTTTTTTGTACCAGCGGTCTGTCTTCAAGATACCGAATGTTCCCTCTGCTTGGATTGAGCGGTTCATCCGCAACAGCGCTCCCTGGATGCTGTTCAGGTTCTCCACGACCTCTTGGTGCATGGCGGTCAGTTCTCGGTTTATCCGGATGGTCCTGTTCCGGTCTGTCCGCTTGCAGTCAGATGCACAAGGGCAGCCTGTACAGTCCTCGCATTGGTAGACTTCCTCTTGGCGGCCAAAATGGTTCCCTCTCACATTTTGGCGATACAGGAAACGGAAGGCTCGTCCATTGGGGCAGCGCAGAGTGCCAGTCTCGTCAATCCTGAAGTTCACGGCGCGGTATGGATTCTGCCGGTATGCCTTATCTGTCAGTTCTTTCTTGTACATGGGGAACTTCATGTATTTCTCCATCCCATGCTGCTCGCAATAGATGTAATTGTTGAATGAACCGTACCCGGCATCCGCTACGGGATATTTTGGGTAGAAGCCATACGTCTCGTGGAACTTCTCCATCAACGGGATGAAGCAGTCCATATCTGAGCGGTAATGGTTCACATCTGCAACAGCGATATACTCATCCGCAATACCGAATTGGACGTTGTAAGCAGGTAGCAGACGCCCGTTTCCCATATAGTCCTGCTTGACTCGCATGAATGTGGCTGAGTGGTCCGTCTTGGCATAGCTGTTCCGTCCGTCACCGCAGATCTGCAGTTTCTCGGTGTACTCGTCCAGCTTACTCATATATTCCCGAAGCCGCTCGTAATGACGTTGCTGCGGGCTCTTGTGGTGTCCGCGCCCGTGGACGAAGTCTGCTTCATCGAGCTTCCAGAAGGCAGTGTATTGCTTCAGCACCTCGGCCAGATACTCTGGGGCGTATTCCGTGTTTGTAGGGATGGCAATGCCGCTGGGAGCCAGTTCCGCATTGAGTTCTTCAAACAGTGCGGTTATCTTTGCAAACAAGCGGTAACGCGATTTCTCTGTGGCCTTCTTCCACACCCATTGATATTTATTTGCATTTGCTTCGAACTTCGATCCGTCAATGTACAGGTGGTTGAGGTCGATATGCTCCTCAGCAAATATCTGGCGGTTCAGGTCGTAGAACAGTTCTTCCACGGAAGGCTGGAGCACATCGTGGATGAAATAGCCGAACGTCCGGTAAGATGGGGTCTCGTGCTTCATGAGATACATGAAACGAAGGTTGACACGGCAATTGTCCTCGAGCTCGCGCAGTGAGATGTAGCCGTACTTCATGAATCCGAATAAGACTGTTTTCAACATGCTGACCGGGTCGTACCGAAGACGGCCAGTGCAGTGAGCTGGCACAGCCTTCAGGTACTTCTCCAAATTGATTCCCTCCATGAATCGGTCAAAAACCAGCACAGGATCACAGATATCCAGATAATCCGAAATAAACACTGGCAAAATGCCTTGTATTGTTTTAGAATGATATGTGGTAATCTTTTCCATAGTGGGATATAGAAAATTTTACCACAAAGAGGGCCGCATGCTCAATGAGCATGCGGCCCTCTTGTTTTTGGGATCTGTTATTTCACAGCCCCATTTTATACATGATTGGATGTGGCAAGATAAAATTTACAAGATGAAGCATGACCACCAGCACAAGCAGGGAAAGAATAATCCAATAGCCACATATGGACCTCTGGCTCTGCTGGGCCTCTCGCTTTTGCAGCTAGGCGTCTACTCGCCCGGCGAAGGTGTCGCCATTCTTCTGAACCTGATGAAGGGTTTGCGCATAGATTTTCAGTGAGTCCACCTGGACTTAGTGTGGCAGCCTTAGCAACTAAAAATGGAGTCCTCTGTCAATGCCGACGGCGTGACAAGCGTTCTCCTCCCGAAAGTCATCAATGGCTTTGGTCACAAGGATGTGGAGATACCACACCCTTTTTAGTTCAACGATTTTTACTGTGCTGAGGTTGTAAGGGCCATCAAGAAATTCAGCATTTACAAAGAAAATCATATTAACGCATGGTCATATATGGTCATTTATTGTTGTCCACGACAGCTTCGATCAGGATGGTCGTGACCTGCTTCTCGGGGTTCACAGCCTTGAGGAAGGTCCAGGTGCGCTGTGTTTCTTCGCGCGGCAAACGGGCTGCGAGCAGGGTGTCATTCGTGACGCTCAGGCGGTCGAAGGCCTGATTAGCAAAAAACAGATTGTTTCATCGGCTTTCAGGCCGAGGGCCGTCAGCGTCGAATCAAAGATGACGCGGAGCTTTTCCTGTTCGGTGTTGTCGATGGCACCGTGATGCGCGATGACGAGGTTGGAGAGTTTCCCAGCCTGATTGGCATTGATGATGAGTACCGTGCTGTCATCGATGCCGCCGAAGTAGGAAACGTAATTCCCCTGCAGGCGCTTCGTGAGTTCGCCGGCCAGCGGATAGGCACAGGCCTTGTTGTAGGCCGCGGCAAAATCGTCCACCGTGAGATTGTCCTCCAGCTGCACCTTCGTCTCGGTGAGTTCGTTGAGTCCCGCAGCCTGCGTCACGGGTGCGGCACCGAGCAGGAACACGGCTGCCATCAGCAGCACAAACAATTTTTTCACGATAAAAATCCCCTCGCTTCAATAAAAATCCAATCTTCAAT
>ERZ791624.1212-NODE-1212-length-12822-cov-1.945798_pt1 | contig 12822 bp, 10 predicted proteins | sample MGYA00510058_ERZ791624 | MGnify/ENA primary metagenome ERZ791624 (study PRJEB30046, sample SAMN00715158) | human gut metagenome | study: EMG produced TPA metagenomics assembly of the A metagenome-wide association study of gut microbiota in type 2... | reverse complement strand
CCTTTACCGCCCCCCGCCGCATCCATCGCGGTTCTGATCGTGCAGATTCTTATATGATGCTCCGCTGCATGCATGCTGACAGTCTGTTCAGCGGTCTGGCTCACAATTGCCATGATACTTTCACAAGGGAGGAAGGGCCTGAATATGATGTGCCTGTCAGCCGAATTTGTTTGTTGACGCTTGCATATGCGAGGAAAAACCGGATACAGGTCAGCGCTGGAACTGCTCCAGATAAGCTGCGGCAGAACGGCTCATTTCCCGGGAGAAGGCTGAATTGTATTTTCGTCTGCAGAAGGCCCGGATCCATTCGGTATACTCAGAATCTGGACAGTTTTTTTCAAGCATCGCCTTCAATTCACCGGCATTCATGTGGTGGTACGTGTTTTCATGGACAATGTACCTGAGATCAGCACGCTCCGGTTTTTTCTGGTTTCTGACAGAAGGAGCCGGGAAACCGAATACCAGAAGGGCTGCCGGGAAGACGTACTCTGGAAGCTTCAGAAGCTGCCTGACAGATTCGCAGTTTTCCATGACATCTCCGATATAGCAGGAACCAATCCCCATACTCTCAGCAGCTACAACCGCATTCTGGGCTGCGATCAGCGCGTCATCAATCGCCAGCAGAAGGTCACCGGGACCAGGGGTTCTCGGCTCACATCCTGAAACCTGGAAGGCCTCATACCATTTCAGGCAGTCTGCAAGATATACAAGGACCAGCTTTCCCTTCGCGATAAAAGGCTGATGATCGCAGGTATCTGCCAGTGCAAGGCGGAGCCCTTCATCGGTTACATGCAGAATGGTATATAATTGCTGGTTGCCGGCGGTTGGTGCCATGGTGGAAGCTTCCAGTATCGTATGGATTTGTTCCGGCGTCAGCTCCCGGTCATCAAAGGCACGGGTCGATTTCCTCTCATAGAGTTGCTGAAGTGTTTCGTTCATAATATTCTGCCCACGATTTTCTGAAGCTCCGGGACTACTTCCGCGTAGAACCAGGGATTGTTTTTCTGCCAGCGAATGTTCAGAGGACTCGGATGCACAATTGGAAAGAAGTCCGGCAGATATTCTGCATAGTTCCGAACAGTCTCTGTCAGGTTCCGCTTCGCACATTTTCCCAGATAATACCGGATGGAATAGCTTCCGATCAGAATGGTGACCTGTATGTCTGGCATCAGCCGGAGCAGCTTTTCGTGATATTCCTGCGCCATGAAAGCTCTGGGCGGCAGATCACCTGTCTTTCCTTTTCCCGGATAGTAAAAATCCATGGGCATGATCGCAATCTGATCTGAGTAGAAGGTCTCCGGATCGATGCCCATCCATTGCATCAGTGTGTTTCCTGACTGGTCGTGAAATGGAATGAGGCTCTGTTCCACCTTTTTCCCCGGCGCCTGCCCGATGAGAAGAATCCTTGCCTTCTCATGAATCTGGAAGATTGGAGGAATGCCTCGTTCTGTGTAAGAGCGGTTTCGCGCATCGGCCATGATCTGGCTTGTGATTTCGTCAAGGTTCATGTCTTTATTCTGTCCATACTGTTTGGTTGTTGTCATGAGAATATCAAAACAGAGCCGGGGCCTTCTGTCAATACAGATGGCTCCGGCTCTTTGACATTGTGAAGAATCAAACTGTTTTCAGCCTGAGATCAATCTTCTTTCTTCAGGCTGGAAGACTTTCCGGCGATCTTTGAGTAGGTCGCCAGAAGCAGCGTTCCGAGAACACCGATGATGATGATGTTTCCAAGGAATGCAAATGCGCCCTGCAGGAATACTTTTGTCGCCGGTTCAGCGTATACAGCGATGTCGAGCACCGGTGCGACAATGATCCATGCAACGGCATTGGCAATTACCTGCACGATATTGAACAGAACCATCTTCCCCTTTGTGAAACCGCCATCGCTTACAGCGAACTTTCTGGCAAATGCGCCAATTGCGATTCCGACAACGGCTTCCGGAAACACCCAGCTCCACCAGACCGATCCGTAGTAGAGCGCGTCACCAAGCGCATGTCCCAGCAGGCCGATGACCGCACCTGTCGCCGGTCCGAAGATTGCGGACAGGAATGCAAGAACCGCCATTCTTGGCTGAAGGGAAGTGTTTGGAATTCCGATCGGAATCTGCACCTCTGTCAGAACCACGAACAAAGCAGTTCCAATACCGCAGGCGACCACATTCTTGATGCTGATCTTTTTTCTCTTTTTCTCTCTGTCTGCCATACTTAATCTCCTTCTCTCAGTATCTGTAACGAAACTGAAACAAAACTAACAGCTTGTACTATAACATTAACCTGATATATCTTCAAATATGAATATGGAATCGATCAGAAAAAAACAGAGCTGTACAGCTTCCTGCCTGGAAAAAGAGAACATCAGCCGCCGGGCTGCGTCAGTATCTGGTATAATCCAGATTGCGGCAGCATTTCTGCCGTATGCTTGAGGATTGAAACAGGAGAAAGCAGGAATAATATCAATGCAAAATTCGCAATCTGATACCGGTTTACCCATCATTGAATTCTCGGATTTTTCATTCAAATACCGGGCGCAGCAGGAGCCGACCCTTCAGCACATCAATCTGAAGGTCAGAAAAGGGGAGAAGATACTCATAACAGGACCTTCCGGCTGCGGAAAATCCACCATTGTACACTGTATCAACGGCCTGATACCGGAAGCTTTGCCTGGTGAGATGTCCGGGAAGCTTTCCGTATGCGGCTTGTCTCCGGAGGATGCAGGTATTTTCGGCATGTCGAAGCATGTCGGGACGGTGCTCCAGGATACGGACGGTCAGTTTATCGGACTGACAGTCGCGGAGGATCTTGCATTTTCTCTTGAGAATGACAACCAGCCGCAGGAGGAGCTGTTCCGGAAGGTGGATGAGGTGGCGCACATCGTCGGGATGGAACGTTTTTTAAAGCACGCTCCGTCCGAGCTGTCAGGCGGTCAGAAGCAGCGCGTCTCGATGGGCGGTGTTCTGGTTGACGATGTGGAGATTCTTCTGTTTGATGAGCCGCTTGCGAATCTTGATCCGGCAACGGGGAAGACGACCGTCGATCTGATCGACCGCATCTGCAGAGAGCAGGATAAGACGGTGATCATCATTGAACATCGTCTGGAGGATGTGCTTTACCGGGATGTGGATCGGGTTGTGGTTATGAGTGATGGAAAGATTATTGCGGACGAGACGCCGGACGAACTTCTCTGCAGCGATATTCTCGCAGAGACAGGTGTTCGTGAACCACTCTATGTGACGGCGATCAAACATGCAGGATGCAGGATTCGTCCGGAGGATCATCCCCAGCACATTGAATCGATGAATATCGAACCGTACAGGCAGAAGGTCCGCCGCTGGTTCGAGGAGACGAAGATTCCCCAGAAAGAAAACAGTAATCCGTATGCACTGCAGATCGAACATATCTCTTATTCCTATCAGCAGGGCGAACCGGTTCTTTCAGACATCAGCTTTTCTGTCCGGAAGGGAGAGATGATGGCTGTTGTCGGCAAAAACGGAGCGGGGAAGTCCACGCTCTCCTCACTTGTCTGCGGTTTTCTCACTCCTGAAAAGGGCAGGATCCTTCTGAATGGAGAGGACATTGCGCCGCTTTCCATCAAAGAGAGGGGAGAGAAGATCGGAATGGTGATGCAGTCACCGAATCAGATGATCTCAAAGCCGATGATTTCAGAGGAGGTCGGACTGGGACTGGCAGTGCGCGGCGTTTCGCAGGAGGAGATCACAGAGCGGGTAAACCGTGTTCTGACGATCTGCGGCCTGTACCCGATGCGGAACTGGCCGGTTTCTGCGCTCAGCTTCGGGCAGAAGAAGCGCGTCTCGATTGCATCGATCCTGGTTATGGATCCGGAGATCCTGATCCTCGATGAACCGACCGCCGGTCAGGACTTCCGTCATTATACAGAGATCATGGAGTTCCTGAAAAAACTCAACACGGATATGGGACTGACGATTCTTATGATCACACATGATATGCACCTGATGCTGGAATATACGGACCGTGCTGTCGTACTTGCCGAAGGCAGACTTCTTGCTGACGATACACCGGCAAGGATTCTCACGGACGAAGTGACGGCGGACAAAGCCTGCCTCAAGAAAACGTCCCTCTATGATCTGGCAGGCAAGTGCGGAATTCTTGAACCGGATGAGTTTGTCAACCGGTTCATTGGATATGAGAGAATGCAGAGGGAGGAAGAAAGATGACAAAGCTGCTCAGCTATACAGACAAAGGAACATGGATCCACCGGCTGTCGGGCAGCACCAAGCTGATCTTTTTTCTGCTCTGGTGCGTGACAAGTGCGATGACGTATGATACAAGGATTCTTCTGATCATGATCGCTGTCACGGTCACACTCTTTGCCTTGTCCAAGACGGAATGGCGGCAGATCAGTGCTGTCTTCAAAATCGTCATGTTCTTCATGATTCTGAACGTCGTGGCCATTTTTATCATTTCTCCGTACCAGGGATGCTCGATCTACGGATCAAAGACGATTCTGGCATCCTTTCTGCCGGGACATGCAGTCACGCGTGAGGAGCTGTTCTACCTGTTCAATGTTGTGATCAAGTATTTCACGGTTACGCCGGCGATCTTCATCTTTCTGGTCACGACTGATCCAAGTGAGTTCGCCGCATCGATGAATACGATCGGCATTCCCTATACCGTTGCGTACTCCGTCGCAATTGCGCTGCGGTACATTCCGGATGTCCAGGGCGACTACCGCCGCATCCGCAACGCGCAGCAGGCGCGCGGTATCGAAATGAGCAAGAAGGCAAAGCTTTCCGAGCGGATCAAGCGAACATCGAGCATCATCTTTCCGCTGCTGTTTTCCGCAATGGAGAAGATTAACATTGTCTCCAATGCTATGGAACTGCGCGGATTTGGCAAGAAGAAAAAGAGATCCTGGTATGCATACCGGAAGTTTCAGACGGCGGATTATATCGTGCTGATCATCAGCGGCGCGTTCTGCGCATGGGCGCTGTGGTTCACCTTCAGGGACGGCAGCAGGTTCTGGAACCCGTGGGGGTGAAGAAATTACATGTAAGGGTTTTACGATGGGTGGAGCAGATAAAGGCTGAAGACCAACATACACTCTGTTTACAATAAAGAACAGCAGAAAAAGGAGGAGTGTTATGCATTTTATCAAGGAACGCATCGGGAAGATGCTGGAGTACCTCCAGGACAGAATCTATCCGGAAAGTGTACCAGTATCGGACTTCCGGATGATCAGGAGTTCTGAACGCTTCACAGATATTGAGCACATTGATACGTCTGCCTGGAAGCCGTTTCACAGAGGAGAGATCTGGGGCGGCGACCGGGAGTATTACTGGTTTGAAACGATCCTGACAATTCCAGAGGAATTTGACGGGAAGTGCGTCGTTTATGAGGTGAAGACTGGCGCGGAAGGAGGCTGGGATGCGACAAATCCCCAGTTTTCCATCTTCGTGGACGGAAAACGGATTCATGGCCTGGATGTCAATCACAGAGAAATTATCCTGACAGAGAAGGCTGAGGCGGGAAGATCTTACCGGGTGATTCTGTCCGCATATACCGGGGACGGAAATTTCCATTTGTTTCTGGATACTGCAATGAAAGTGCTCGACCGGGTGACCGAGAGGTACTATTACGATCTGGCAGTGCCCTATGATACGGCAAGGCTTCTGGATCCGGAGGACACAGACTACATCCGGATCATCCAGGCACTGAATGATTCCCTGAACCTCCTGGATATGCGTGAGGAAGGGTCGGAAGCCTACTATGCAAGTCTGGAGAGGGCGCAGGCGTATATAACGGAAGAATTCTATGACAAATACTGCGGGAAGGAAGACGCTCCGCTTGTCTGCTGTGTCGGACACACGCACATCGACTGCGCCTGGCTTTGGACACTGAGCGTGACAAAGGACAAGGCAGTCCGGAGTTTTTCAACCGTACTGGAACTGATGCGCAGGTATCCGGAATACATCTTTATGTCCAGCCAGCCGCAGTTGTACGAGTATGTGAAAGAAAATGCACCGGATGTCTATAAAGGGATCAGGCAGCGTGTAAAGGAAGGCCGCTGGGAAGTGGAAGGCGGCATGTGGGTTGAGGCCGACTGCAATCTGGCTTCCGGGGAGGCGCTATCCAGACAGTTTTTGTATGGAAAACGGTTCTTCAGGAAGGAATTTGGAAAGGACAACCAGATTCTGTGGCTCCCGGATGTCTTTGGTTATTCCGCGGCACTGCCGCAGATTATGAAGCTGAGCGGAATCCGTTACTTCATGACGACAAAGATCAGCTGGAACGAGACCAACAAGATGCCTTATGACACCTTCCTGTGGGAAGGGATTGATGGAACGAGGACGCTGACGCACTTTGTTCCGACAAGAGACTACCATAAGGCTGCCGTGGAGAATGGAACAGAGACCGAGCACTTTACTACATATAACGGTTATCTGAACCCGAGTCAGATGAAGGGAGCCTGGGCACGGTATTCGAACAAGGATCTGAACAGGGAGGTTCTCTGCAGCTATGGCTTCGGAGACGGAGGAGGAGGCCCGACCAGTGAGCAGCTGGAGAATCAAAGACGTATGAGCCGGGGGATTCCGGGACTTCCTGTGACCAGGCCTTCGACGGCGCTTGACTTCTTCAAAAAGCTGGAGGCGGATACGAAGGACAGCAAGTATCTTCCGTCCTGGGTGGGCGAACTGTATCTGGAGTACCATCGCGGAACCTACACGACGATGGCACGAAACAAGCGCTTCAACCGGAAGGCAGAGCTTGCCTTTCAGGATGAGGAGACGTACGCTGTCCTTGACAATCTGCTGACAGGAGCGGATTCTCCGGACAAGGAGCTCCATGAAGCCTGGATCGTGATTTTAAGAAATCAGTTCCATGACATTCTCCCAGGCTCAGCGATCAAGGAGGTTTATGAGGATTCAAAGGCAGAGTATGAGAAGATATTCGCGCTGAATCAAACACTTCAGAACAGGTCGCTGGGAGATATCGCCTCTCAGGTAAAGACCGCCGCCGGAAGTGTTGTGATCTTTAACCCGAATTCGGTGTCGAAGGCTGGACTCGTGACATTCCAGATGCCGGACAACGGTATGGATGGTGACGCAGAAGAGACTGCCTTCAAACTTGAGGGGCAGGATGGACGCCTTTTGGCAGTTCAGAAGACGGAAGATGGCTGGTTGTCATATGTGAACCATGTTCCACAGAAGGGATATGAGACCTTCCGGGTGATCCAGACAGGGCAAAAAGAGGGCAGGAAGGCCGAAGAGAAGACTTCTCTGCATGTAGATACAACCTGCATGGAGAACGATTTCTTCCGGATCGAGTTCAATGAGAAGGGACAGTTTGCACATCTCTATGACAAGCGGGCGAAACGAGAGATTCTGAAGGATGGAAAGCCGGGGAACGTCATCGTCAGCTATGAGGACAGGCCGCATAATTTTGATGCCTGGGATATCAACAACTACTATACGGAAAAGTCATGGGAGGTCGATCAGCTGGAGAGTCTTCGGGTTGTGGAGACAGGACCGGTCAGGGCGACAGTGCGGATTGAGCGGAGGTACCTGGAATCCACAATCGTCCAGTATATCAGTATCTACCGCGATCTGGACCGGATTGATATCCGCAACGAAATTGACTGGAAGCAGCATCTGATCATGCTGAAGGATCACTTCCCTGTCGATGTCCACACATCGACTGCAACCTTCGATATCCAGTATGGAAATGTGACGCGCAGTACGACGGACAATACATCCTGGGACTGGTCGAAGTTTGAGGTCTGCCACCACAAGTGGCTGGATGTAGGGGAAGATGGATACGGTGTCAGTTTCCTGAATGACTGCAAATTCGGTGTTTCTGTCCGCGGGACGGATGTCGGACTGACGATGCTGAAGTCTCCGCTGTATCCGAATCCGGATGCAGATAAGGAACATCATACCTTTACCTACTCGATCTTCCCGCATCAGGGAGACTGGAGAGAAGCAGGGACGGTGGCGCAGGCATATGAGCTCAATAACCCGATGAAAGCGGTGACCAGGGAAGCCGGGGGCGGAAGTCTTCCTGATTCATTCTCCCTGTTCTCTGTCGATCAGGAGAATGTCGTCATCGAAACCGTCAAGAAGGCAGAGGATTCGGATGCGGTCATCGTGAGGATGTATGAGTGCTGGAACCGGAGAAGTGATGTTACCCTGACAGCAGGCGCGCAGATCCAGTCGGCTTCCTTCTGCAACACTATGGAGGAAGAGGACCAGACAGTTCAGACAGATGGAAGACAGATTCATTTCCAGATTCGGCCTTACCAGATCGTCACACTCAAGATCAGACTGGGCTGAGCAAAAGCGAGTATTGCACAGAACGGTTCGAAAAAGGGAAGGCTGAAAAAAGGCCTTCCCTTTTTCACACGATTTTGGGCAGCACTTTCAAATACGATTGCAGAAAGTATTTGAAAAATGCGTGATAAGGAATCTACTTTCATAAATTAATGTATAACTTGCGTAAAAAATAGTAAAAATATAAAATTAACCCATCTGAAGATGCTGATAGCTGATAATACGAGACTGAATTTGATAGCATCTCAAGAGGATGGTGTTCCCGCTGGAATGATTCCAGCGGGACTCGTGGGGAAATCAGACCCGGATTGGAGGTAGTCATGAAAGGGAAAAAAGCATTCAGTGCAGGACTCACAGCAGTATTGATGTGCAGCATGATGGCAGGATCCACAAACATGACATATGCCGCATCGACGGAAAAAGAACAGACAGGGGACAGGGAGACTGTGAATTTCTGGTACCTCTGGGGCGGAGATGAGGCATCTTATATCGAACAGATTATCGACGCTTACAATGCCAGTCAGGATAAGTATCAGGTAGTCGGCCTGAGCACCCCGGATCAGCAGAAAGTCATTACAGGTATATCCGGAGGAAATGGTCCGGATATTACGGATGACTTTGGTACAAGCATTCCCAATTATGCGGAGCAGAATATAGCGATGCCGCTCGATGATTATATCGAGAAGGATGGAATCAATCCTGAGGACGTTTTTGTTGATGGAACGATGGATGAGCAGGTCTATCAGGATAAGACGTATGCTTTTCCGATCAGTGCGAATGTTGACGCACTTTACTATAATAAGGATCTTTTAAAAGCCGGAGGCTATGATGCGCCTCCAAAGACGATGGAAGAGCTTCAGGAAATGTCATCCAAACTCACGACAGTGGAGGACGGTGAAGTGACCCAGCTTGGCGCTCCGCTTGTTCCAAATTCATACTGGTGGGAATGCATGACTTTCGCGGATGGAAGTACATTCGGTACGCCGGGAGATCTTGAGATTGACAATGAGGGCTTTCGAAAGGCGCTGAGCTGGCTGGAAAGCTATGTAAAAGAGTTCGGTTCCGATGCGGTCAACAGTTTTGTCACTTCCGGACAGGCAAAAGTCAATTCCGCGCAGGATCCGTTCCTGTCCGGAAAGGAAGCTCTGCGGATCGATGGACCATGGTTTTACAAGATGGCAGAGGATTCCGGTGTAAACTTTGGACTTGCAATGCTTCCTTCCTATGAGTCGGAGGGGGACAAGACATATAATTACATCGCGACATCTAATTTCTATATTCCGACAACAGCTTCTAATCCTGATGGAGCGTGGGATTTTCTGAAATATATCACCATGGGAGATGGAGCAAAGATGTTTGTCACCTTAAAAGGAGATTTACCGGCACTGAAATCTCTGTTAAAGGATCAGGATGTGATAAAGGCATCTGCGTCCTATGACGTTTATCTGAAAGCGCTTTCGGAGTCCAGCCTTGTGGCGATGCCGAATATTCTTGATGGTAGTGATCTGGATATCACGCTCACGAATGCCGTTGATTCTGTGGTTCTTGGCGGAAGCGCAGACGATGCGATTCAGGAGGCTGCTGATACTGCCTCTGGGTTGGAGTGATTCAACACAGGGAGGGGCAGAAATAATCTGATAACAGGACACAGGGGGCAAATCTGATTTGCCCCCTGTGTTGTATAAGGGGGATGCGTGGATGAGAAAGTTGAAGAAACATGATGGGAAAAGAACCTGGAGTCCCCGCGAAAAACAGGCAAATCGGGATGGATTGTTATTTGCGCTTCCATGGATTCTGGGATTTCTCATATTCAGCCTGTATCCGATCATCATGTCTGCGTATTACAGCTTTACGAATTTCAGCGCAATCAAGGATCCGGTATGGGTCGGACTGAAGAATTACCGAATGCTGATGAAGGACCGACTATTCTGGAAGAGTCTGAATAATACGCTGGTCTATGTGGCCATTTCAGTTCCTGCTACCATTATTCTTTCGCTGCTTCTTGCGGCATTGCTCAAGGCTGTTAAGAGAGGAAAAGCGTTTTACAGGTCTGTCTTTTTCCTCCCATCTATTTTTCCGGTTGTAGCATCAACAATGATCTGGTTATTGGTTCTCGATCCGATCAGTGGGTATCTGAACCGTTTTCTGAGTTTGTTTGGGATCCCGGCGATCAACTGGCTGGGCAATCCGACATGGACAAAGCCGGCACTGGTTATTATGACATGCTGGGGAGTTGGGACAACCGTTGTGATATTGCTTGCATCTATGGGAGATGTCCCGCCGGAATTATACGAATCGGCTTCAATGGACGGTGCCGGTGCATGGACGAAATTCTGGCATATCACCATTCCGGGGATTGCGCATGTCCTTGTGTATCAAATCGTTCTGGCCATTATCAATGGGTTCCAGTATTTTACCCAGGTCTATATTTTGTGCAGCGCACAGTCAGGAAACCTGAGTGCCGGAGTAGGAGCCGGAAAAAAGAACAGCTTGCTCATGTATCCGTTATATCTGTTCCAGAATGCTTTTGCCCGCCTGAAGATGGGAACAGCCTCTGCTATGGCATGGATTCTTTTTATCATTGTATTTGTCCTGACGCTGGTATTGATCAGAATCTCGGATAAATACGTGGATGTAAAGTAAAAGGAGGCGGTTCAGATGGGGGAAAGAAACGTTAAAGGAAGGTTCAGCAGGGTATTTCCGGTTGTCGTGATCACATTGCTGGCGCTCATCTATATATTTCCGATTCTGATCATGATTTCAGCATCGTTCCGCTCCAATGATCAGATCTTTGACACATCGCTCGGACTTTTCTCACGCCATCCGACTCTTGATAATTTTAAAAATGTGTTTTCCGTGATGCCGTATGGAAGGTATTTCGGCAATACAATGTGGATTACGGGGATGAATGTGCTGGGAACCGTCTTCTGTACGCCAATGATCTCCTATTCGCTTGCAAAAATCAGATGGAAGGGGAGAAATATCATATTCAGCATCATTATGGCCAGCCTGATGATTCCCTATACGGTCACGATGATCCCTCTTTACAAATTCTGGACGAAGCTGAATCTGGTAGGTACCTTCTGGCCATTGATCATCCCGGCCTTTTTTGGATATCCGTTTTATATCGTTATCCTGAGACAATTCATGCTGACGATACCAGACGAGCTTCTGGAGGCGGCTGAAATTGACGGTGCAGGAAGGTGGAAAATCTACCGGACGATTATCCTCCCACTGTCCCGTCCGGGCATTGCGACCATTACGATCTTTACATTTATGAGTACATTCTCAGATTTCCTGGGGCCTTTGCTGTATGCAAACAACAGCGACCATTATACGCTGTCTCTCGGGCTCTACTCGTTTATGAATGAGCATTCTGTAGACTGGGCAGGAATGATGGCTGCTGCGACGCTGCTGATGATTCCGATTCTTGTTGTGTTTTTGTTCTGCCAGAAATATCTGATGGAAGGGATTTCAACTTCAGGGCTGAAAGGATAATGGCATGATGGGTGATATAGCAAAAACGAAAGTCCTTTACGTTCCGCTTGATGACAGAGACTGCAACTATGAGTTCCCATACCAGCTGAGTATGATGACGGACGATATGGAGCTGCTGAGACCGGACAGGGCATGGATGGGAGCGCTGAAAAAGCCGGCGGACATCGAAAAGCTATGGGACTGGCTTTTTGAGCATGCGAGGGAATGCGAGTACGCGATCCTTTCTGTTGACACACTGGTATACGGTAATATTGTCGGATCACGAATCCATCAGTTTTCACAGGAAACATGCATGGAGAGAATGGAAGCCTTCCGCAGGCTCAAGCAGATGAATCCGGCACTCCATATCCATGCTTATAATCTGGTGGCGCGGGTTGCTGCCTATGACAGCGCCCAGGAGGATCCGGATTATTGGGAGCAATACGGGTACGCGATCTGGAGATATACGTATCTTCTTGACAAAAAGGATCAGGGGAAGACAAAGCCTGAGGAAGATCAGGAAGCAGAGATACTGAAGGAGAAAATTCCGGAAGACATCATGCTTGATTTCCTGAGACGTCGTAGAACAGACCGTGCGGTGAACATGGAGAGCGTAAAGCTTACCAGGGAAGGGATCTTTGATATTCTTACAATACCGAAGGATGATACGTCCGAATTCGGGTACGCGGCCCTTGATCAGGCAGAAATCCTCAGGCTGGTCAGGGAATACTCGTTATTTAACAGGGTCTTTGTATATCCAGGAGCGGACGAAGCAGGAAGCACAATTTTCGCAAGAGTGTTTAACCTGAAGCATCACTGCCAGCCGGCTGTATATGTCCGGTATTCATCCGTCCGCGGACCATATGTCATCCCGCGGTATGAAGACAGACCTCTTGGTGAGAGCGTGAAGTGGCAGATTCTCTCTGCCGGCGGGATCGTATCGGAAGATCCTTTGGAGTCAGACTGCATGCTGGCTGTGAATGCTGCCGGGACAGAGCAGGTTGAAAGCTCGGATCAGCTGCTCCGCAATGTGAAC
>ERZ791624.1211-NODE-1211-length-12833-cov-1.918767_pt1 | contig 12833 bp, 10 predicted proteins | sample MGYA00510058_ERZ791624 | MGnify/ENA primary metagenome ERZ791624 (study PRJEB30046, sample SAMN00715158) | human gut metagenome | study: EMG produced TPA metagenomics assembly of the A metagenome-wide association study of gut microbiota in type 2... | reverse complement strand
CGGAACAGTCGAATATGAAAAATGGCTGACCAGTGATAAGGTAGATTCTCTGACAAAGGGGCAGTTGACCGGTAGAGCATCTGCAACAACAAAGGCAGTTACGCTTCGTTGGGAGAATCTGAAGGATGCAGACGGTTATATTATTTATGGTAATTACTGCAATACAAAGGCTAAGAAATACAAATACAAAAAGATTAAAACAATTAGTGCAAAAAAATTTAAGAATAAGAGCACTGCCAGCTGTAAGCTTACAAAAGTAGTTGGCAAACAGAAGCTTAAAAAGAATACATTTTACAAATTTAAGGTAGTTGCATATAAGAATGTTAAAGATTCCAAGAGCGGAAAAACAGTAAAAAAAGCAATAGGAAAATCATATCAGCTTCATACAATTATTGAGACTAAGTCCGGTAAATACGGAAATCCAAAGGGCGTTATTGTGACAACCACAAAGAATAAGAAGATATCAGCTGTCACATTAAAGAAAAAGAAATCTGTTCTTTTAGATGCCCGTGCAAGTATGCCGAAGAGAAAGAAGCTGAAAAAACATTGTGAGGAAATCCGTTGGATTTCAACAAATAAGAAGATTGCAACCGTAACACAGGCCGGAAGGATCAAAGCTAAAAAGAAGGGTAAGTGTTACGTATATGCGCTTGCGCAGAATGGGGCAAGAAAGAAGATCAAAGTTACAGTTAAGTAGAAATGATTAAATTCACATGGAGGAAATTATGAAAAAAGAAATATTTAAGCGAGGTGCAGCGCTTGTGCTGGGAGCTGTTATGACTATCAGCATCTTACCGCCGCTTGCTTCGATACCAAAGGTAGAAGCCGCTGTACAGAAGACAAAAACGGTTTCGGGTCTTGGAATTGATGGCATCATCAATCCATATGGTTCAGATACAAGTTCTGACGACTGGAAGGGCAACTATGTATACTACGGAAAATACAAGGAAAGTCCTATCCGTTATCGTGTATTAGATACAGATTCGAAAAAAGACTTCCAGACAGGAACAGACAGTATGCTTCTTGACTGCGAATCCGGAGTTGAGGTTCTCTATTATGATGTAGATGCGTCTGCGAATGACTGGAAAAACAGTGATGTTTATAAGTGGATGAACAGCACAGACCCAGCGATATATAATGCATATACTCAGGGAAATATGAGTGGATTTTTAAGATACTTTTCAGATGCAGAGCAAGCTGCGATTGTAAGCAGTAACAAGCAGATACGTTCCGGTGAAGACGGAAAGGGTGAGTTTGCTCCCGGTGCGATCAAATACTATAAATTTGTACCATTGACAGGCGAAAAAGTATTTGCATTAGATGAAGCAGAGATAACAAATAAATCGTATGGATATCCGAATTCACTTTCAACCATGAAACAACGAGGCAAAAACAATGTCGGTTGGTATTTTCTTCGATCAGGATACGGAAGCACATCAACAAGGTATCATTTTTATGATCAGGTAAATTGTGTAGATAGTGAGGGAGCTTTTTGTGATGTAACCTTAACAGGCGCAGCAGACGATAAAGCTTATGGTTATGCAAATCCGGCATTTAATATTGACACCAATAAGGTGTTATTCAATTCACTTGTAGAAGGAACTGCCGGAAAATATGGTGCAGCCTATAAGTTAACAATGCTGGATAATAACATTAAGCTTGCTGTTACATCAAGCAGTACAACGAAATCAGGCAATATTGTGGCTGTTCCATATAATATCTATGGATCAAATGGCACAAGTGTAAATCAGTTGTCTTATCTTGTCACAAATAAGCAGTTTGATGCTGAGGGTGCAAAGATAAGAGCATATGGCAAGATTGCTTCTGTCAGTGGCGGTAAAGCCGGTAATGCAAAGTTGAATCTTGCAGCTATTGCAGAACAGGTTGGCGGTGGATGTACAGCTGATACACTCTTTGATAATTATATGGTTTATCTTGTTGCAGAGAGTGTACAGACAGATAGGGATCGTACAACAGATATAAACGAAGGTTTATTTACTGATCTGGCCAGTACACCGGTATTATTGTCAAAACCGGCAAATGAAGGTATGGTAGCAGATGATGATAAGACTGTAATAGAGAATGGTACTTCAGGTATCGATACACCATATGGTTCACATCCGGGAGAGACGCTTGATGTGAATGAGGAATGGAAGGGCAGTTATGTATACTATGGTCAGTATAATGGAGAACCTGTAAAATATCGTGTACTTGATACAGCATCAGGAGAAGATTTTAAGACAGGAACAGATAGTATGCTTCTTGACTGTGACGAACAGCTCATTAAAGTTCCGATTCTGTTCTCATCAGGTACTGTTTCATGGGAAGACAGTAATATGTATAAATGGTTAAATAACGAATCATCCAAAAATGATGCGAATGCACCGGTTAACTGTATCTCGGATAAGATAGACGGATTCCTGTATGGCTTCTCGGATACAGAGAAGGAGACGATTGTTGCATCTACAAAAACCGGCAAAAATGCTAAGGATGGAGATACATATTTCTGGAATAAAGATGAGATCAGCTATATGCCGATTACAAACGAAAAGGTATTTGCTCTTGACCTTACGGAAGCAGCAAACACAAGCTACGGTTATCCAAATACTTATAAAAATACTGCTCAGAGAAGTAAACCGGGAAATGGCTGGGGATGTCGTACATCTTATCGTTGGATAAGTGCCAGTTCTACAAATTCATTCCCATATGCTTTTGGATATTCAAATACAGGTGCTGTAAGCATGAGTGTAACGTCGTCACCATTTTATCCGTCACCTGCTTTCAATATAGATAAGAAAGATATTTTATTTACAACCCTTGTAGACGGAACAGCAGGTAAGACCGGCGCTTCTTACAAATTTACATTACTGGATTCCGGCATGAATGTACAAATTACCGACAGTGTAATTACAAAGACAGGTAATACGATTACTATTCCATACGAGATAACAGGAAAGAAAAAAGATAATGTTTCACAGCTTTCGTATTTTGTTACCGATAAGGTATATAATGCCGACGGAGCAAAGATTAAGGCATACGGTAAGCTAACAGATGTATCATCTAACCTGACAGGAAGCCTGCAGATGGATCTTGCATCAGTTGCCGCAAAGATTGGAAATGGATGTACAGCAGATAATCTGTTCCAGAGTTATAAAGTATATATTGTTGCAGAAGATATTAGTGCGGATGATCCGGCGACTATGGGAATCGATGAATCCTTATTTACAGATTATGCAAGTATGCCGGTGATCTTATCAAATCCGGTATCGGCAGATGATAGCAAACAGCAGCAGGTTGAGATGCCGGTTGCAGAAAAATCAGCAGATGGTACCTCGTTGATTCTGTCAAGTAAGACGGCAGGTGCTAAATTATATATACAATAGATGGAACAACACCATCAGCCTCAAACGGAACAGTATATAACGGACCGATTAAATTAACAAAAGACAGTACTACAATTACGGCAATAGCTGGAAAAGACGGAATGAACAACAGTAAGATCGTTCAGGTTATTGTTCTGAAGGTTGCAGGCAAGATTACACAGATTACAGTTGTTGAAGATCCGAAGCCGGGTGAATCCAAGCCGATACACCTGCTCAGAAGCAGGAGACAACTTCGGTAAGCTCTTATGTACCGGGAACAAAGAAATTTGATAACTGGGTTAAGAGCGATGCTGTTGATAAGTATACAATGGGACAGTTAACCGGTAGAGCATCTGCCACAACAAAGACAGTTACTTTACGTTGGGAAAATGTAAAGGGAGCAGATGGATATATAATTTATGGTAATTACTGTAATACCAAAAAGAAAGTATACAAATACAACAAGATCAAAACTGTAAGCGCTAAGAAATTTAAGAACAAAAAGAATGTCAGCTGTAAGGTTACCAAAATTGCAGGTGGTAAGAAATTAAAGAAAAATACATTCTATAAGTTTAAGGTAATAGCATACAAGAATGTGAAGGATGCCAAAACAGGAAAGACTGTAAAGAAGGCAATTGGTAAATCATACCAGCTTCATACAATTACTGCTACCAAAAAGTACAAATACAGCAATCCGACAGCTGTTGTAGTTAAAACAACTAAGAAAAAGACTGTTTCAAAGGTAACAGTGAAAAAGAAGAAATCTGTACTGCTTGAAGCAACTGTAAAAATGCCAAAGGGCAAAAAATTAAAGAGACATTGCGAGAAGATTCGCTGGTTTTCAACAAATAAGAAGATAGCTACAGTTACTCAGGCCGGTAGGATCAAGGGCAAGAAGAAAGGAAAATGCTATGTATATGCCATAGCACAGAATGGTGCGCGTAAGGTCTTAAAGGTTACAGTAAAATAAAGCCTCCCAATATACAAAGTATTAATATACAGGAAGACCCGTTTGTCAATCGACAGGCGGGTCTTTTTTCATTCATTTTTTATGGGAATTTAATTGACTTTTATATAGGTAGTGATAGAATACCTCTACATGCGAAAATTATAGAGAGGTGAAACTATGCAGATAATTAAGAATTTGAAGCCATATTGGAAATCGGTTCTGATCATTGTTCTGTTATTGATCGTTCAGGCATATTGTGATCTGGCATTGCCGGATTATACGTCGAAGCTGATCGATACCGGTATCCAGAATTACGGCATTGATCATTGCAGTCCGTTGCAGATCCCGGAAAAAGCGTATACCATTATTAAAGGGTTTATGGATGAAGATGATGTGACGGTGTGGGAAAAGTATTATGAGCAGTCGGATGATGGCATATACCATTGACAGATGACGGCAAGGATCATATAGATGAGATCGATCAGGCGTGTATGGAGCCGATGATGATGTATTATTATCCATATACGATGGTGGATTCAGATGAAGATAATCAGTTAAAGCAGATGCTTGCAGCAAGCGGTATGACATTGGACGAGCTGCCGCCTGAGATGTGGAGTCAGATGGGAACGCAGATGAAGCAGATGATCGATTCCATGCGTGACAGTATGGGGGATGATATGATGATGTCATCTGCCATTACCTGTACAAGAACCTGTTATGATAGTATGGATTATAATTATAAGGATATCCAGATGTCCTATCTGAAACGTGTCGGTGTAGAGATGATCCTTATGACATTGTTAATGGTTGCATCGGCGATACTTACCGGTCTGGTAGCCGCAAGAGTAGCTGCAGGTGTGGGCTGTGATCTGCGAGAAAGCATTTTCAAACGGGTTATTTCATTCTCAGATGCAGAGATCAATCGGTTCTCGACTGCATCCCTGATCACGCGTTCGACAAATGACGTTCAACAGATCCAGATGGTTACGGTTATGTTGCTCCGCATGGTCTTATATGCACCGGTTCTGGCAGTTGGTGGTATCATAAAGGTTGTAGAGAGCGGCGCCAGCATGGGATGGGTGATCGTAGTTGCGGTAGCAGGCATCCTGGTTGTTCTCGGAGTGTTAATGGCAATTGCACTTCCAAAGTTCAAGATCATGCAGGATCTGGTTGACCGTGTTAATCTTGTGTCCAGAGAGATCCTGACCGGTATTCCGGTTATCCGGGCATTTGGCAGAGAGAAGTTTGAAGAAGAACGTTTTGATAAGGCGAATAAGGATCTGACAAAGACATCATTATTTGTAAACCGCGTAATGACATTTATGATGCCGGTTCTGATGTTTATTATGTATGCGGTTACGATCCTGATTGAGTGGGTTGCGGCTCACAGAATCGATTCGGGTGAGCTTCAGGTTGGATCCATGACAGCGTTTATTACTTATACGATGATGATCATTATGTCCTTCTTAATGATCGGTATGTTGTCCGTTATGCTTCCAAGAGCAGGTGTGGCAGCAGACCGAATCAAGGAAGTTATTGATACAGAGAGTACGATCTGTGACAAGCCGGATTGTAAGAAGTTAGAAGCTGTAAAGGGTGTTGTCCGTTACGAACATGTAAGCTTCGCATATCCGGGAGCGGATGAAGATGTTCTGACAGATCTTGATTTTGAAGCAAGACCGGGCGAGACGACAGCAATCATAGGAAGTACCGGCTGCGGTAAATCTTCCCTGGTGCAGCTTATGCCAAGATTCTATGATGTCACAGGTGGTAAGATCACGATCGACGGAACGGATATCCGGGATGTATCAATTGAGAGCCTTCGGGAGAATATCGGTTATGTGCCGCAGAAGGGTGTGCTGTTCTCCGGCACGATCGCATCTAATATTCGGTTTGGTGCAGAGGATGCAAGCGATGAACAGATGAAGAAAGCGGCAGCGATCGCACAGGCAACAGATTTCATCGAAAAAAGGATAAACAGTATGACAGCAGCATTTCACAGGGTGGTACAAATGTTTCCGGCGGTCAGAAGCAGAGACTTGCGATCGCCAGAGCAGTAGCCCGGAATGCAAAGATATATATATTTGACGACAGCTTCTCCGCTCTTGATTTCAAGACGGATGTAGCAGTCAGAAAAGCACTTCGTGAAGATATGACAGACAGTACGGTATTCATTGTTGCCCAGCGTGTCAGTACGATCTTACATGCAGACCAAATTTTGGTACTGGATGAAGGAAAGATCGTAGGCAAGGGTACACACAAAGAGCTGATGGAGAATTGTCCGGTATATGAACAGATCGCCCGTTCGCAATTATCTGAAAAAGAGATTGCGGCGAGCATAGCGTAAGAACTCAGGAAAGGAAGGTAACAGACATGGAAGAAAACAGACCAAGACGTGGTGGACGACATATGGGACCTCCTGGAATGGGAGGCGGCGAGAAAGCAAAGGATTTTAAAGGAACCATATCGAAGTTGGTTCGTTATTCAAGGAAATATCTGCCGGCAGTGATCGTGGTCATGGTCATTGCGGTGTTCAGTACGGTATTCAATGTTGTCTGCCCGAAGGTACTCGGTAAGGCAACGACAGCATTATCAGAAGGCATTATGCGGAAGATAAACGGAATCGGTGGAATCGATTTCACCTATATCGGTAAGATTCTCCTGTTCTGTCTGGGACTGTATCTGTTAAGTGTATTATTTAACTTTACACAGGGTATCATCATGACAGGTGTAACCCAGAAGCTATGTTACAAGATGCGTAAGGATGTATCTGAGAAGATCAACCGTATGCCACTTAAGTATTTTGAATCCAGAACCTATGGTGAGGTATTATCTCGTATTACAAATGATATTGATACAATGGGAAACGGATTAAATCAGAGTATCACACAGCTTATTACTTCGGTATCGACTGTTATCGGTGTATTTATCATGATGCTTACGATCAGCCCGCTTATGACGATGATCGCAATTATCATCCTGCCGATCAGTGTGGCATTAATGGGTATCATCATTAAGAAGTCACAGCGTTTCTTCAAACAGCAGCAGGAGTATGTCGGACATATCAACGGACAGGTTGAAGAAGTTTATGGCGGACATACGGTAATCAAAGCATTTAACAAAGAGGAAACAACCTTAAAGGAATTCCATGAGACAAACGAAGTCTTATACAAATCCGCATGGAAAGCCCAGTTCTTTTCCGGTCTGATGCAGCCGGTTATGATGTTTGTCGGTAATCTCGGATATGTAGGCGTAGCTATTTCGGGTGCGGCGCTTGCCATTCGTGGTACGATCACGATCGGTGATATTCAGGCATTTATCCAGTATGTGAAGAATTTTACACAGCCGATCCAGCAGGTAGCACAGGTTACAAATATGATGCAGCAGATGGCAGCAGCGGCGGAACGTGTATTTGAACTGTTAGAGGAAGAAGAGGAGGTTCAGGTTGTTGAGCATCCTGCTTCCGTCGAGAATATAAAGGGTGAAGTGGATTTCCGTCATGTAAAGTTCGGATACGATCCTGAGAAGATCATTATTCATGATTTCAGTGTTCATGTTGATCCGGGCAAACAGGTAGCGATCGTTGGTCCGACCGGAGCAGGTAAGACCACTATGGTTAAGCTGCTGATGCGGTTCTATGATGTAAATGAAGGAGCCATCCTGTTAGATGGTCACAATGTTAAAGAATATAATCGAAGAGAGCTTCGTGATGCTCTCGGTATGGTTCTTCAGGAAACATGGCTGTTTAAGGGGACGATCATGGAGAATATCCGTATGGAAGACTGGATGCGACGGATGAGGAAGTAATTGCGGCAGCAAAGGCAGCTCATGCACATCGATTTATCTCGGCACTTCCGGGTGGTTATCAGATGGAGTTAAATGAAGAAGTGACGAATATTTCACAGGGACAGAAACAGCTTCTTACGATTGCAAGAGCAATCCTTGCAAATAATCCGGTTCTGATCCTGGATGAAGCGACCTCTTCCGTTGATACCAGAACAGAACACAGCATTCAGCGCGCGATGGATAATCTGATGAAGGGCAGAACAAGCTTTGTTATTGCGCACCGGTTATCTACGATCAAGAATGCAGATATTATTCTGGTCATGAAGGATGGCGATATCATTGAACAGGGTAATCATGAGGAATTGATGGCACAGAACGGATTTTATGCAGAGCTATATAATTCACAGTTTGAACAGGTATCTTAGTGCAGTATATAAGATATAACAACAAAATATGAACAAGTACAGAACAGTCTTGCTTTTCTTATCTGATTATAAGAACTTCTTTTATTCGGATAAGAACAGGACTGTTTTTACTTTACAGGACTGTTATTTATAATATGACAAATAATATTTTTTTATGTGATACTATGTCGAAATTGTATAAAATGCACAGAAAATAACGCAGTATAAACTTTTTTTAGTCATTTTTATATACTTTTCTGCCTAATTATGCTAAACTGAAAAAAGGATTTTGTATTTTAGAGGGGAGCATGTATGGAGCGCAGAAAAATTGGAGTTATTATCGCGCAGGCGGAAGAGAACTCACAGAGCCTGTTTATGAAAGGATTAATGGAGGAGGCATATGTCTATGGATACGATATATGTGTATTTTCCATGTACTTAAGATTTCAGGATACTCTGTATAGACAGATTGGGGATTCGAATATTTATAATCTGATTCAATGGGATGCATTTGATGCGATCATTGTTCTTCCGGATACCATTCAGGCAACCGATATAGCAACCCGGTTAGAAGACAAAATTCACGAGGTATTCTCAGGAGTTGTTCTTTTCGTAGATAAGGACAGTCGTTATTTTCCGACTGTAAAGATAAATCATTATAAACCATATAAGAAATTGATCGATCATTTGATCGAGGTTCATCATTATTCCGATATTATGTTTTTAGACGGGTGGAAGAATCATGTTCATTCCATACAGAGAGAACAGGCATATAGAGACAGTCTGACGGAGCATGGAATTCCGGTTGATCCGAATAATATTTATTATGGAAATTACTGGTATGATTCCGGCAAAGAGGTTGTGAAGCTGATTCTGGATTCCAGAGAGAAACTTCCGGAGGCGATCGCATGTGCAAATGACTGTATGGCGATCGGGGTAGCGGCAGAATTATTCAGTAATCATATTCATGTACCGGAGCAGGTAGCAGTGATTGGTTACGATTCTACCGAAGAAGGGAAAAACCTGAAATGCAAGTTAACATCCGCTGATATTCCGGCCAGAGAATGCGGCAGATATTGTGCGAAATATATCCATGCATCCTTTGAGAAAGAACCGATACCGGAATTTGAATCAGAATCCGTGATCTTTCAGGGGACAAGCTGCGGATGCGAAAGGAAAATGCAGCCAGAAAAATATTTTGATGAAAAAGAGAATTTCTGGAATACGGATCATGCGAAGATGGGATACTCTTCTTATTATAACAAGTTTATGGAGGATTTGTTATCTGAACGGGATCACAGAAGTTTTTTCAATACGATATTTCAGCATGTATATCAGGTGCGGCCATTCCATTCGCTTAGTATATGCATGAATGATTACTGGAATTCATCGGAGGTTATGATCAGTGAGGACGCAATGCGTTCTAACGGCTATACGGACAAGATATATCGTATCATAAAATGTGGACCGAGTGAACACACAGACAATCGTATCAGCTTTGATGACATATTTGAAATGAAAGAGATGATACCGGAACTATCTGAGCAAAGAGAGTGTCCGGAGACATTTTTCTTTACACCATTGTATTTTGATAACCGAAGCTTTGGTTATGCAGTTATTGGTTTTACAGATACAGAAGCACAGTTTACAGAAGTTTACATAAACTGGTTAAAGAGTATTATGCAGAGTATGGAAGCGTTTTATCGTCAGAATGGTCTGCGGGAGTTGTTGCGCCAGATGGAAGCAACACAGATTCGTGATGCAATGACCGGCTTGTATAATTATAAGGGCTTCTTACAGAAGGGAAATGAGCTTTGTGAAAATGCGACATTTGATGGTAAATCAATAGCGGTGATCGCGATTGATATTAATAAATTAAAGGATATCAATGCAAGCTATGGAAGAAAAGCAGGGGATGCCGCTATTTTAAAATTGGCGCAGCTGATATCGGAAAGTCAGGATGATGATGCTATATGTGCCCGTATCAGTAATGATGAATTCGTTGTTGCATTCCCGGTTGAAGCATCTGATGAAACATGCGGAGAGGCGTTTATCAAACGTCTGTCGGATAAGATAAAGCAGTATAATGAATTGCGCAAAGAGGCATATGAGATTGAAATCTGCACGGGTATCCGTTGTGATATGATCTCCGGTTCGGAAGCCCTGGATCATCTGATCAATGAAACTATCAATGTGAAGAACAATAAGAAGGCCATAGAGCAAGGAAAAGAGGAAAGGGCAGGTGTTCTGACGGATAAACAGAAAGCGGATGACCATTTGATGGAATTTATTCTGGATAATAACCGGTTTGTTTATCATTTCCAGCCAATTATCAATGCCAGAACAGGAGATGTTTATGCATATGAGGCTCTAATGCGTGCGGACACAGAGCGTAAGATTTCGCCGCTTGATATGCTGGAAAGTGCAGATCGTCTGAACCGTTTATATGATATAGAAAAAGCGACATTTTTTAATGTGGTTGATTACATAGAGGAACATCCTCAGGATTTTGAGGGTAAGAAAGTATTTATTAACAGTATTCCGGGGTATCAGCTGACAGGTAAGGATAAGAAGAAATTAACTGAGATTATGGAACAGCATGCAGGAGAGCTTGTTGTTGAATTTACAGAAGAAACAGAGATGGGGGATGTTCAGTTAAAGGAGCTGAAGAACTCCTTTGCAAAGATGAACATTGAGACTGCCATTGATGATTATGGTTCCGGTTATTCCAATGTAAATAATCTGCTTCGATACATGCCTCGGTTTGTAAAAATCGATCGTATGCTTATGACAGATATACACAAAGATATCCAGAAACAGCATTTTGTAAAGGATATTATAGAATTTGCGCATGATAATGATATTCTGACGCTGGCAGAGGGAATTGAATTGACACAGGAGCTGCGGGAGGTTATTAAGCTGGGCGTTGATCTGATTCAGGGTTATTATACATCAAGGCCGCAGCCGTATGTTGTGCGTTCAATCGATGAACGTGTGATGAATGAAATTGTTCAATATAATCAGAGCCTGAATGCCAGACTGTATAAGAAAGAATATGAGACGGATTATAATGATACGGTTTCCTTGGTACAGCTTGCCGCTAATAAATATACAAGCATTAAGGTTAAGAAAGCGCGGGGAATCAATAAAAAGATCATAATCAAAGGTTCTGTTGGTTTCCAGCCGAATATACTGATGTCTGTAGAAGATGGATTCCGTGGCACCATCATACTTGAGAATGTCAGTCTTGCGGGAGAACGCGGAATTCCGTGTATTGATATCGGTAAGAAATGTAATGTAAATCTTCAGATTGCCGGAGAAAACGAACTACGTACAGGAGGTATCAGAGTTCCGGACAGTTCAGTGCTTACGGTTGTAGGAGACGGTAATTTGACGATCAATCTGAATTCGGGAAAATACTTTGGCATTGGTAATTCATTGGATGAGTATCATGGCGAACTCAACTTCTATCAGGATGGTGGAATCATCATTAATGCAAATGGTATGAAGGGCATTGGTATTGGTTCCGGACTTGGCGGTTTTATCAACATCAAACGCGACATTATGAGTTTGATATGAAAGGTCAGGAAGGAGCCTGTATCGGATCTGTAAACGGTGATTCCGAATTGCTTATAGAATACTGCGACATGGATATTTATTCCGGTATATCAAACGGTACGATCATTGGATCTGTAAATGGTGATGCAGATATTAAGCTTGAGAATATATCGGCAAAGCTTCAGGGGGCAGGTAATATTATAACCGGTATCGGAACGATTGCCGGTAACAGTTGTATGGTTCGTCTGGAAAATGTAAATATCTCGTCGAATATCCGTGCAAAGGAATGTTATGGCATCGGATGCCGTGCAGGAAGAACGGATATCTATATCGGGTATGCGGCAGTTAAAAGCGTGGTACAGGGCAAGGCGGCGGTTGCCTTTGGTAATTCGGTCATGTCTGCCAAGCTGTACTGTTCCAATGCTGATATTGGAACGAATGCCGTTACAGAGTTCAATTCAGATATCGGAGCACTTGAAAAGAATATACAACTGGAGAACGGTCGTGCAGAGTTTATCCTGAATGGACAGGAGGTCAAACGTCAGATTCTTGCGGCAAGGTTATAAGAGGATATACACAGCCAAAAAGCGAGGGCTGTAAAAAATACACCCCTACAGATTGATTGTGCATATAATAAACAATGACACATTCCGTTTCTACCCGATGAGCATATGTAGTAAATAAAAAAGACAAAACCGAAATGGTTTTGTCTTTTTCTACGTGCATGAGAGGATTCGAACCCCCGACACCTTGGTCCGTAGCCAAGTGCTCTAT
>ERZ791624.1207-NODE-1207-length-12904-cov-2.240797_pt1 | contig 12904 bp, 12 predicted proteins | sample MGYA00510058_ERZ791624 | MGnify/ENA primary metagenome ERZ791624 (study PRJEB30046, sample SAMN00715158) | human gut metagenome | study: EMG produced TPA metagenomics assembly of the A metagenome-wide association study of gut microbiota in type 2... | reverse complement strand
TCGTGACGATGGTTGTGACCATCGTGCTCTCTGCGCTGGCCTGCATCTTCGCGGACCCTTTGCTCGCGCTCTTCAACGACAATCCGGCCGTCATCGACGTCGGCCGCATCCGCATCTACTACATCATCGGCTTCTACTTCCTCTGCGTCTTCATCGAGATCCTCTCGGGCGCGATGCGCGGCTACGGCATGCCGCAGGCGTCGTTCGCGGACGAGTCCCACGCGGAGCAGTGCGCGGAGGCTGTCGGCATGACGCCGCTGGCCTACCGCTGGCAGAACCTGATGAAGCCCGGCTACGTCGACGGCTTCTCGAAAAACGAGCTTTACGAGGACTCCTACCGGCAGTGTATGGAAAAGGGTATGAAGGCCATCGGCTATGAAGAAAAGGTGAAGGCCTATGCCAACCAGACCGGCCCCATCCGCCGCGGCATCGGCCTTGCGACCTTCTGGTACAACACCGCCGTCTTCCCCATTTCGCTGGAAACCTCCTCCTGCCGTCTGCAGCTGAACCTCGACGGCACGGTCAATCTGCAGGTCGGCGAAACCGAGATCGGTCAGGGCGCAGACACAGCCTATGCACAGATGTGCGCGGAGATCCTTGGCCTGTCCGATTATAAAAAGGTACACGTTCTGTCCTGTCAGGACACCGACGTGACCCCGACGGGCCTCGGCGCTTACGCCTCCCGCCAGACCTTTACGGCGGGCTTCTCCATCCGGCAGACATCCGAGACGCTGAAGCGGAAGATCCTCGAATACGCCTGCGAGCTCACGCGGCAGGCTACTTATAACATGGACATCATCGACTCCAACATCGTCCGCATCACCGACGGCCGCGTGCTGATGAGCCTGTCCGAGCTGTCCATGACCGCGCAGTATAACCCCGTCCATTCCGAGCACCTCACAGCGGAATCGACCTACACCATCCGCAACAACGCCTATTCCTTCGGCTGCACGTTCGCCGAGGTCGAGGTTGATATCCCGATGTGCAAGGTCAAACTGCTGAACATCGTGAACGTCCACGACTGCGGCAAACTCATTAACCCAGCGCTTGCCGAAGCACAGGTGCACGGCGGTATGTCCATGGGCATCGGCTACGGCCTGTCCGAGCAGCTGCTGTTCGATGAGAAGACCGGCCGGCCGCTCAACAATAACCTGCTTGACTACAAACTCTCGACCTTTATGGATCATCCGAACCTCGAAGCCGAGTTTGTGGAAAACTACGAGCCGACGTCCGCCTACGGCACCAAGGCGCTGGGCGAGCCGCCCGCCTGCTCCCCGGCCCCTGCCATCCGCAACGCCATTTATCATGCGACCGGCGTCGCCATCGATCAGGCGCCGATCACACCGCACGTCCTCTTCGCCAAATTCACCGAAGCGGGCTTGATTCAGGACTGAGGGAGGGAACAGACTATGTATGATATGAAAGCGCTCTATGAAGCGTACAGCGTAGAAGAAGCAGTCAAGCTTCGTCTGGAGCATCCCGAAGCGCAGATCATCGCAGGCGGCACGGACGTGCTCGTTCAGATGCGCGAAGGCCGCCGCGCGGGCAAGGAGCTGATCTCCATTCAGAAGATCGACTCCATGCGCGGCGTCAGCATGGATGAAGACGAGAACATCCGCATCGGCTCGCTTACAACCTTCTCCCATATTACGCGCAACCCCATCATCATCGAAAAGATCAACGTGCTGGGCGAAGCCGTCGACATGGTCGGCGGCCCGCAGATCCGCAACGCCGGCACCATCGGCGGCAACACCTGCAACGGCGTGACCTCGGCGGACTCCGCCTCGACGCTGCACGCATGGGAAGCCATCGTTGAGCTGACCGGCGTGAACGGCAAGCGGTACCTGCCCATCAAGGACTTCTACATCAAGGCCGGTATGGTCGACATCAACGTCGCCGAGGGCGAAATTCAGACCGCGATCCTGATCCCGAAGGCCTCGTGGGAAAACACGAAGGGCTTCTACATCAAATACGGTATGCGCAACGCCATGGAGATCGCCACGACCGGCTGCTCGGTCAATGTGCGGCTGTCCGGGGACAAGAAGACGTTCGACCGCGTGCGCATCGCCTACGGCGTCGCAGGCCCCGTGCCCATGCGCGCACCGAGCGCCGAGGCCGTTGTAAACGGCCAGCCTGTCACGATGGAAAACGCGATCGCGTTCTCCAGGGCCGTTCTCGAGGACATCAATCCCCGTGACTCCTGGCGCGCCAGCAAGGCGTTCCGCAAGCACATCGCTGTGGAAATGGCCAAGCGCGCGCTCATTGAATCCGTCAAACGCTGTGGAGGTGAGATCTGATGGCACAGTACGCTCTTGTCAAATGCAATATCAACGGCAAAGACGTGGAAAAGATCGTCGACGTCCGCGCAAGCCTGACGGATATGCTCCGCAATGATTTCCGGCTCACGTCGGTGAAAAAGGGCTGCGAGGTCGGCGAATGCGGCGCGTGCACCGCGCTCATTGACGGCGAGGCGATCAACACCTGCCTGTATCTGGCTGTCTGGGCCGAGGGCAAGCACATCATCACGCTTGAAGGCCTGATGAACCCTGACGGGACGCTTTCCGACGTGCAGAAGGCCTTCATGGACGAAACCTCCATCCAGTGCGGCTTCTGCATCCCTGGCTTTATTCTGACGGCGACCGAGATCGTCAACTCCGGCAAGGAATACACCGACGACGAACTGCGCAAGCTCCTCTCCGGCCACCTGTGCCGCTGCACGGGCTACCAGAACATCTTCCGCGCCGTGAAAAAAACCATGCTCCGCCGCCTCGGCAAAAACGAGGAAGCAGAGCTGGTGCGATAATTCCCATACCGACGCCCCTTGTCATGCAGCGCATGACAAGGGGCTTTTTTTATTACAAGCGCAGGAAGCTTGAAACGGCGATTGCTGTTTTGGGGATATAAGGAAATCCCCCTCCGGGCGGCGGACTGCCATTCGGAGGGGGTGCTGTTTATTTTTCCAGCTGCTTCTGCACGACCTGCACGATGCGTGCGATCGCGGCGCTCATAGCCGCATTGACAGCGAATTCCACGAGGAAGTTCACGCCGATGAACGCGACGAACAGAAAATAGACAATGTTCGTGCCGCCCGCGTAGTCCTGCAGGACGGGCTTGAAGACCGTGAGCATCCCGATGGCAAACACGCCGGTGTTCACGACCGGGGCCGTCAGCGCGGCGAGTATGCAGCTGATCGTCTGCCTCTGCCGCAGCGTCTTTGCAACGAGTCCCGCGCAAAGCCCGCACAGAACGGCCTTGCCGACGCACACGACGACGAGCCAGAACGGGCTTGCGACCCACAGGACGTTTGTAAATTCATCCGCGCCCGTGATGCCCGCAATCAGGCAGACGAGCCCGAACACCGCGCCAAGCCCGGCTCCCGCGCCCGGGCCAAAGAGGATCGCGCCGACAACGATGGGAACCAGCGTCAGCGAGATCGGGACCGGCCCGATGCGGATGCCGCTTGCGACGGTTTGCAGGACGACGACCAGCGCGGCCAGCAAGGCCAGCGAGGTCAGACGGACGACGGATGCATGGTTTTTGCGATTCATAAGTACCTCCTGCTGTCACTCCGGATATTCCGGATGCAACGCACATATTTTATCACGGGCAAAGCCCGTTGATAACAGAATTACGGAATTTCTTCCTCGACGGGTTCGCTGGAAATGGGCGCGCCGTCCTTGATGGCCTGCCACTGCTCGCGCGTGATGAGCAGCTGACGGGGCTTCGAGCCCTCGAACGGGCCGACGATGCCGCGCTCCTCCATCTCGTCCATGATGCGCGCCGCGCGGGCATAGCCCAGCTTCAGACGCCGCTGGAGCATGGAGACGGAGGCCTGTCCGGTCTCCAGAATGACGTCGACCGCCGCCGGGAGCATTTCGTCGCCGTCAGAGCCGTCTGTCTCTGCGGCTGTGCTGCCAGAGCTGCCGGAGCCGGCTTTCCCGCTCTCGGCCGCCTTTTTGTCGATCTCGGCCATGACGGAATCGGAGTATTCCGCTTCGCTGGATGCCTTGACGAAGGAGACGACCTCCTGCACCTCGTCGTCCGTGATAAAGCAGCCCTGCACGCGCTTGGGTTTGCCCTGTCCGAGCGGCGCATAGAGCATATCGCCCTTGCCGACGAGCTTTTCCGCGCCCGCCGTATCGAGAATGATGCGCGACTCCATCGCGGAGGCGACAGCGAACGCGATGCGTGAGGGGATGTTGGCCTTCATCAGGCCGGTGATCACGTCCGCGGACGGACGCTGCGTGGCAATGACCAGATGAATGCCCGACGCACGGCCCATCTGCGCGATGCGGCAGATCGATTCCTCGACCTCCTTGGCCGCGACCAGCATGAGGTCAGCCAGCTCGTCGATCACAACGACGATCTGCGGCATGGGTTCCAGCTCATCGTCCGCAGAGGCCCGCGCCTGCTTGTTGTAGGATTCGAGATCGCGGACGCCTGCGTCCGCCATCATGCGGTAGCGCCGCATCATCTCCGTCACGGCCCACTGCAGGCTGCCCGCAGCCTTTTTCGGGTCTGTGACGACGGGGATGAGCAGGTGCGGAATGCCGTTGTAAATGCCAAGCTCGACCATCTTCGGATCGATCATGATGAGCTTGACCTCCTCGGGCTTTGCCTTATAGAGAAGGGAGATAATCAGCGAGTTCATGCAGACCGATTTGCCGGAGCCGGTCGTACCGGCGATCAGCAGATGCGGCATCTTTGCAATATCGGTTACTTTTGTTTTCCCGGAAATATCTTTTCCAACTGCAAAACTGATCTTGGACTTTGCCGTCTGAAATTCCGGCGATTCGATCAGGTCACGGAAAGCAACCATAACATTTTCTTTGTTCGGAACTTCAATTCCTACCGCTGCTTTTCCCGGAATCGGCGCCTCGATACGGATATCCGCAGCTGCCAGATTGAGTTTGATATCGTCGGTCAGCCCGACAATCTTGCTCACCTTCACACCCATTTCCGGCTGAATTTCATATCTTGTCACTGCCGGTCCGCAGCTGATGTTGGTAACGGTGACATTGACCCCGAAGTTCTTTAACGTCTGCTGCAGCTTATCCGCAGTTTCCCGCAACTGATGTTCAGTATTGGCAGACTTTTTCCCTTCTCCCTTTTTCAACAGATCTATGGATGGAAAAACATATGCTTTGTCCGGTTTGTGTTCCAAACCCGACGTCTCCATTTCCTGTGCTACTTTCTGTACTTCGTTTTGGATTTCCTGTTCGTTTTTCTTTTTTTGTGTTTTTTCTGCCGGCTTTGATGCATCTTTTGCCGGTTTTGGAATATGTTCCGGAACCGGTGCCGCCTGCGACGGTTCCGGTGGAAAAGTATCCGGCATAAAATCACCCGAAATCTCCGGCTGTATTTCTGCCGCGGGTTCTTCTAAAACCGCCACTGGTGCCGGAGAAGAAATTTTTTCCGGCATCGGAGATACTGTAGTATCCGGCATCATATCAAATGCAGGTGCCGACAGTTCTCCCATTTCATCCGATTTTCTCTTTTTATTTTTTTTGCCTTTTTCTTCAATCCGTGTATCGATGGATACTCCGGACACTTTATGATCCATGCGGCGTTCTTTCCGCTCCTGTGCACGGTATTCCCTGTATTCCCGATACTTTTCATTGCTTTCCTTTGCGGATTCATAGACCTTTTTGCCGCCTTTTTGCATTCCACGCAATGCCGAACGCTCTGTAATCAGTACCATACAGACGATCAGCACGATAATGTCAATAATAAAAGACCCGATCAGTCCAAATGCCTGACACATGTAATAAGCCAGACATCCGCCGATGATGCCGCCACCGGTATGCCGTTCTGCACAATATGTATATGCGTCAAGTGGATGGATCCGGTCGTTTCCATTCATGGCCAGTCCCATAAATGTACATAAAAAGACCAAAAATACAATTGCCGCAATCAATTTTACGGCTGCCAGCTTATTTCCACGGTTCGATACCGCAAAAAAACTGCCCACAAGAAGCAGCACCGGAAGAACATATGCCATAAGTCCGAACATACCAAAAAGAAAGCCGCTGACGGTTTTGCCAACGGCTCCTCCGAATCCCAGATTACTGATAAAAAGCAGCAGCGCAGCTGCAACAACAATCCACAACGTTACTTCCACGCGAAATGCCTGTGCTTTCTCTATTTCCGCCATACGCTCTTTTTTTGTCTGTGTTTTTCTTTTATTTGATGATTTACGGTTTCCCGCAGCCATTGGACACACTCCTTCATACAAAACTCTTTTTATTTTATCATATTTACACCAGAATGTCACCCATCAGCTTTTTTAATTATTTTTAACTATTTTCCCCTATCAGCTGATACAGCTTTGCAAATGCATCCGAAATTCCCCCGACAGCATCAATAATGCCTTCTGACACTGCCTGTTTCCCGACAAGAATCGTGCCGAGATCCTTGGTCAGCATCTGCGTATTCATCATCATTTCTGTCATCCGTTCCTCCGAAACGTGACAATGGGAAGCCACGAATCCGGCAATCCGATCCTGCATCTGTTTAAAGTAATCATATGTCTGTTTTGCCCCGATCACGGTTCCACTCATCCGTACCGGATGGATCACCATGGTTCCGCTCGGAACAATAAAAGAGTAATCTGTGGAAACGGCCAGCGGAACACCGATGGAATGGCTCCCACCAAGCACTAAAGAAACGGTAGGTTTCGAAAGCGACGCGACCATTTCCGCAATCGCAAGTCCGCTCTCCACATCTCCCCCCATGGTATTGAGCAATAACAAAACACCATTTACACTCTCATCGTCCTCAATCGCTGCCAGACGCGGCAGGACATGTTCATATTTTGTCGTTTTTGAAGTTGACGGAAGACATTCGTGTCCTTCAATTTCTCCGATAATTGATAACAGATAAATGGTTGTATTTCTCCGGTCTGCATGTAACATTGCCTGTCCGAATTCAATAATGTTATCATTTTCTTTTTTGGTATCTCCCATTGTTTTTTCACCTTTGCCATTCATAAAAATAAGAACGGATACAAATGTATCCGTTCTTATCTTATGAATTATTTTCTGTTTTATTCACCGAGAAGATAATTATACAGTCCCTCATAGCGGAATTTTGACGCATTCCATGAAAAATCATTTGCCATTCCACGGTCTACCATCTGGTTCCACTGGCGCTTGCGGTCATAGAAAATATGCTTGGAATAATTAATCACCTGCAGCATTTCGTCAGCGTTGTAATTTGTAAAGGAGAATCCATCTCCACTGTTATCATATTCATTGTAAGCCTGAACCGTGTCTTTTAATCCTCCGGTTTCTCTTACAATCGGGACGGTTCCATACCGGAAAGAAATCATCTGTGTCAGACCACACGGCTCAAAGCGGGAAGGCATTAAGAACGCATCCGCTGCCGCATAAAGCTTGTGTGCCAGATCATCAGAGTAACAGATATTTGCAGAAACCCGGTTCGGATATTTCCATGCGTAGTGCCGGAACATATTCTCATACTGTGGTTCCCCGGTTCCGATGACTACCAGCTGGGTAAATTCATCTACCAGTCCGTCCATGACGGCATTGATCAGATCCAGCCCCTTTTGATCGGTCAGACGGGAAATGAGTCCGATCATGTATTTCTTCTTATCTACTTCCAGACCAAGTTCTTCCTGCAGCCGTTCTTTGTTCACATACTTCTTTTTCCGGAAACTGGACGCATCATAATTCATGTAAATCTTGGAATCGGTCTGTGGATTGTAAGTCGTATAATCAATTCCGTTTACAATTCCCTGCATGTCAAAATGACGTGCAGACAACAGGCCATTTAATCCCTCGCCGTAATATTCGGTCTGAATCTCCTGCGCATAGGTATCACTGACGGTAGTAATATAATCTGCATAAACAAGTCCGCCCTTTAACATATTTGCATCTTTATTAAATTCCAGCTTATCCGGAACAAACAGATCACTTGAGAATCCCGTAAGTCCCTTCATGGTTTTTACATCCCAGATTCCCTGGAACTTCAGATTATGTATGGTCATAATCGACCGGATGCCCCAGAAGAAAGAATCCGCCTGAAATTCGTTCTTTAAATAAACAGGAATCAGTCCGGCCTGCCAGTCATGACAGTGAATGATATCCGGGCGGAAACCGATCAGCGGAAGCATGGACAATACCGCTTTGTCGAAGAACGTGAATTTTTCAATATCATAGCGCATATCTCCATACGGTACGAAACAGTTAAATACTCCTGATTATCAATGAAATAATAGGTGACTCCATCCAGTTTATATTGTAAAACCCCTACATATTTACTTGGAATATAAGAACCGCATGCCATATAAAAATGGGTCACATACTCAAACTGACTGCGGTATTTTTCCGGAATACAGCTGTAATTCGGAATAACAACACGCACATCCCAATCCTTATGATCAAATGTTTTAGGCAAAGCCCCACATACATCAGCAAGTCCTCCTGTTTTAATAAAAGGAACACATTCGGATGCTGCAAATAAGATTTTCTTCATACCTGCCTCCTAATTTAAAACCCTGTTTTGCGTATGACGCATTTTTACAGTATGTAATTTTACTCTTCCCAGTTGTGATATACTTCCTGAACATCATCATCGTCATCCAGGAAATCAAGAATTCTTCCGATATTTGTAATATCAGCCTCATCGGTCAGCGTCACATATGTCTGTGGAATCATGGTTACTTCCGCAGATGCCATCGGAATGTTCTGCTCTTCAAGTGCCTTATGTACCGCATCAAAATCTTCCGGAGCGGTAGTGATCTCAAAGCTGTCATCCGCATCGGAAAAATCTTCTGCACCTGCATCAAGTGCAAGCATCATCAGATCATCACCATCCATATCACATTCTTCTTTGTCAATAATAATCTGTCCTTTTTCATCGAACATATAGGATACACATCCCTGTGTACCGATACTTCCCTGTCCCTTGGTAAATGCATTACGCACATTGGCTGCTGTACGATTCTTATTATCCGTCAGGCACTTTACAATAATTGCTGTGCCGCTTGGCCATATCCCTCATAAGTTGTTGTCTCGTAATTAACACTGTTTCCATCGCCTGCCGCTTTTTTGATACCGCGCTCGATGGTATCATTCGGCATATTGTTTGACTTTGCCTTTGCGATTACCTGTGCAAGTTTGAAATTATTTGCCGGATCCGGACCACCCTCTTTTACCGCAACAGCAATTTCTCTACCGATCATGGTAAAGATCTTTCCCTTTGCTGCATCATTTTTTTCTTTTTTGTGCTTGATATTCGCAAATTTGGAATGTCCTGACATTGTTAAAATCCTCTTTTCTAAATTGTATTCTATCCTGTAACCATCCATACTTCATGTCATTCGTACAGAAGCATTACCTGTATTTTATTCTATCATTCTTTGCCGTTTCGCGCAAGTGGGTCATCCTCCGGCCGCTGATGCTTTGCATCTGCTTTTTTTACAAGAACCTCACGGATCATTTTATCCTTCACTTTCCGAATGGAAAATTCATATCCGTACGCCTGCAATCTGGCAGTTTCACCATCATTTGGAATTTTTTCCATCAGGGAAACCAGAAAACCGTTGAGCGTGTCAAAATCATCATCATTTACCGGAATCTGTAACGTTTCCGCCACGTCCGAAAGACTTGCGAACCCGCTCATGGTATAACTTCCATCTGTATTCTGGCGAATCAGCTGTTCTTCCTCATCATGCTCATCCTCGATGTTTCCGACAATTTCTTCCAGGATATCCTCCATGGCTACCGCACCGGATGTCTGTCCATATTCATCTACCACTATGACCAGATGGCTCTTTTTTGCCTGCATTTTCTGGAAAAGAGTATGAATATTTAATGTTTCCGGAACAAAATCCACCTCCCGGATCAGCCCCTTAATGTCTTTGATGGAAGTACGGAATACCTCATTTTTCTGTGCAAAAGCAAATGCGTCTTTAATATGTAAAACACCGATAATATTATCGATGTCCTCCAGATAAACCGGATATCTTGACTTATTGTTTTCAATGATGAACGGAACAGCATCATTATAGGAAAGTTCCCCATCGATCGCAATCAGATTCTTTCGATGTGTCATAATATCTTTGGCTTCTTTGTCACCGAATTCAAAAATATTGTGAATCATCTCTGCCTCCGAAGCACGAAGAACTCCCTGTTCGTGTCCTTCATTTACCATGGAAATAATCTCTTCTTCGGTCACATCATCCTCATGGGAAGACGGGTTTAAAAATCCTATAATTTTTTTAAAAATATTCGTCCTGCCGGAACTGGCACTATCGTCCATTTCGTTTCTCCTTTAATGTATATAATACTCCAAATCATACCATGGGAACTGTATTCCGTCAAGTTATGTATACAATTCCAGGCTGATCTCCAGTGCTTTGTCAATTTTCAAAAGAATCTGATGATCCAGATGACATACTTTATCTTTCAGCCGCTTTTTGTCAATGGTCCGCAACTGTTCCAGCAAAACGACAGAATCCTTTGCCAGATCGTATTTGTCACAGTTTAATTCGACATGTGTAGGAAGTTTTGCTTTATGCATCTGCGAAGTAATCGCCGCACAGATCACGGTCGGGCTGTGCCGGTTCCCGATATTGTTCTGAATGATAAGAACCGGCCGGACGCCTCCCTGTTCCGATCCCACGACCGGGCGCAGATCTGCATAATAAACATCTCCTCTTTGAATCAACATACGTTTTCACCCCATACTTTGTGATACTAAAAGTATTTCCATATTTCTCACATGTATTCAAAAAGATGATTTCATACTATATGTTATTCAAAAAGGAGACATCTGTGTAATCTTATGATTCCTGTATACAGATTCTTGGCACACGTGGTGTGATCAGACATGCAAATTCATAATTGAAACGACCGGATAATTCGCCAAGCTCTTCCATCGTGATACATTCGCTGCCGTCTTTTCCGAGAAGGGTCACCGGATCACCTTCTTTTGCTTCCGGAATTTCGGTCACATCGACCATAAACTGATCCATGCAGACTCTGCCGCAGATCGGAGCCTTCTTCCCGTGAATAAGAACATAGCCTTTATTGGAAAGCCCTCTTGCATAACCATCCGCATAGCCGACCGGAATGGTTGCAATTCTTTTTTCTGACGGTGTCTCATAGATACCGCCATAACTGATCTTACGCCCTTTTCCCAGTGTCTTGACAAAAGCGATATGACTCTTTAAGGACATCACCGGATGAAGGGAAATATTGTGTGCCACTTCCTCCGATGGCCACATACCATAAAGAGTGATTCCGGCTCTTACCATATCCATATTTGCTTCCGGGATCTCTACAATTCCGGCACTGTTGGAGCAATGATGGATCGGTATTTTAACATTCCGTTCCTCTAACATTGTTATCATCTTCTGAAAAAGTGCAATCTGCTTTTGGGTTGGGGTTTTATCATACTCATCTGCCTGGGCAAAATGTGTAAAAATTCCTTCGATCTCAATATTCGGAAGTTTTGCAATCCCTGCAATCAGGTCTGCACTGTCTTCGGTGACCTGCAGACCGATCCGGCTCATTCCGGTATCAATTTTAATATGGATATGACAGGTTTTATTTTTTCTGACAGCGATATCCGAAAGAGCTTTTGCCGCCTCATATTCACAGATTGCAGGACGTATTTCTTTTTCCACTATGAGCTCATAATGTTCCGGAAAACTGATTCCAAGGATCAGAATCGGTTTCTTTCGCCCATCCGCAATCAGCATCTCCGCTTCATCCGCAGTTGCCACGGCAAATCCCCATACATACGGAAGGTTCTCGATTGTTTTTGCTACGGTCAGTGCCCCATGCCCGTAAGCATCTGCCTTGATGACGGCGGCAATTTTGGTTCCTTCTTTAATATTTTTATGCATGGATTCCATATTATAGCGCAGTGCATCTAAATCAATGCCTGCATAAACACGATTTTTTTTCATGATTTTTCTACCTCTTTGAGTCCTTCTATGATATCGGAAGCCATCATTCCCCGGACTCCACATTTTTCTTTTGCGGCATCTCCCGCCAGCCCGTGCACATACACCCCAAGAGGTGCTGCTTCCTCTGCCTTCATTCCCTGGGCAAGAAGGGAACCGATCACACCTGCCAGCACATCTCCGCTTCCGGCCGTTGCCATTCCATTATTTCCCGATAAATTTACATACGTCATGCCATCCGAAACGGCAGTAACCGTATGAAAATCTTTTAATACACAAATCACATGGAAACGCTTCGCAAAGGTTTCGGCAGATTGCTCCAGTGTGGTCAGAATTTCAGAAACCGGTTTTTTGGTCAGCCGGGACATTTCTCCGGGATGCGGTGTCAGAATAATGTCCGCCTTTGCCTGTTCTAAAAGTTCTGGTTGATCCGCAATGATATTTAACGCATCGGCGTCCAAAACCAGTGGAACGCGGCATTGTTCCAGAACGGTGGATGTCATGCGGCGTGCACGCTGTCCGGTTCCGATTCCCGGGCCAAATACTACGGCATCCGCCCACTGCAGCTGTTCTGCCAGCAAAATTTCTTCCTCGTTTTCCTGCCCGGTGACAAGAACAGCTTCCGGAACCTTTGTCTGCAGAATCAGCCGGTTTTGTTCACAGGTGAATACCCGCACCAGGCCACTTCCCATACGATATGCAGCTTTTGCACAAAAACATGCCGCTCCGGACATATTAACACTTCCGGCAATAATTAGCAACTTCCCATACGAGCCTTTATTGGTATGTGCCATACGGGAGGGAAGTTTTTTTAAATCTTCCGGTTCCAGAACAGCCGTATGCGGCTTATCATCCAGCCAGCTTTCCTGTGTAATTCCCATGGAAACCACATGTACCTTTCCGCAGTATTCATTGCCCGGCCACAGATACTGTCCCTTTTTCCCGAATGAAAATGTAATTGTGTCATCT